>Ga0114993_10004377_pt1 | contig 14052 bp, 10 predicted proteins | sample ArcticOcean_MG_C_FD_87042 | JGI IMG/M metagenome (GOLD analysis project Ga0114993, IMG submission 87042) | Marine microbial communities from western Arctic Ocean - ArcticOcean_MG_CB2_150 | ecosystem: Environmental > Aquatic > Marine > Oceanic | place: Arctic Ocean: Canada Basin | collected...
ACATCGGCCGGGTGCTGGACACCGGCCGATTGTCCTATGGACCGTTCATGCGCGAGTTCGAGCAACGCTTCGCCGCGATGCAGGGGTCGCTGTACGGGATCATGAGCAGCAGTGGTACGAGCGCACTGCAGCTTGCCCTCCACGCTCTCAAGGAGATCCACGGCTGGTCGGACGGTGATGAGGTCGTGGTGCCGGCGGTCACGTTCGTTGCTACGTCCAACATCGTGATCCACAACCGGATGAATCCGGTCTTCATCGACGTCGAGCGGGATTACTACGAGCTGGATCCAGCTCTGCTCGAAAGTAAGATCACCACCCGGACACGGGCGATCATACCCGTGCATCTCTTCGGTTTGCCATGTGAGATGGATCCGATCCGCGACGTCGCGGCTAGCTATGGCCTCAAGATCATCGAGGATTCCTGTGAGACGATGTTCGCCCGCTACCGTGGCGAGCCGGTGGGCAGCATGGGGGACATAGGTTGTTTTTCAACCTATATCGCACACTTACTCGTTACTGGCGTGGGGGGTCTGAATACGACCTCGAACCGCGACTACATGGTCAAGATTCGCTCGCTACTCAATCACGGACGGGACCCTAGCTATCTCTCAATTGACGACGACGATGGCGTGTCTGACCAAGAGCTTCAGGAGATTGTTGCCCGGCGCTTCAGGTTCAATTCCATAGGTTACAGCTATCGGGCCACCGAACTCGAAGCGGCGCTTGGGCTGGCACAGCTGGAGAAGGTCGAGGTCGCGATTCAGCAGAGGGCAGCCAACGCCGCCCGGCTCACCGACGGCCTCCGCGACCTGGAGGATCGCATCCAGCTTCCGCGGATACGCCCGGGGTGTGATCACGCATTCATGATGTACCCCATTGTCCTTCGTGATGAGGAGAAGTCCAGAGTGGTGAATGGGCTTGAGAAGCGTGGCGTAGAGACTCGGGACATGTTGCCGCTCGTGAACCAGCCGGTCTATCAACGTCTGTTCCAGATCGACGTGAACGACTATCCGGCAGCAGACTGGATCAACCGCAATGGGTTCTATGTTGGCTGCCACCAGTATCTGGCTCCCCAGGATCTAGACTATTTATTGGGGGTCCTGCACGAAGTGATTAGTGACTGAATACTGCCTTTGAAGTCCGAGGTTAGTGATGCAAAAGGATGTCACCATCGTCGTTCCGGCCCACAATGAGGAAGCCGGTATCGGCCAGGTTCTGGCAGATATTAAAGCTGTCATGGCCGACACGCCCCACAGTTTCGAGGTCGTCGTCGTCGACGATTTTTCGACAGACCGAACGGCGGAGATAGCCAGGGAGTCTGGGGTCACGCTCTACCAGCATTCCTTTCGTCGCGGCTACGGCGAGGCTCTGAAGACTGGGATTCGTATCGCGCGTTCAAACGTGATTGTCACGATCGATGCGGATGGGACCTATCCGTGTGACGTAATCCCGACTCTTCTCGCCAGGCTTGACGGTATCGCCCTGGTGGTCGGGGCCAGGATCGGCGCTAACGTCAACATTCCGTTTCTCCGTAGACTTCCCAAGCTATTATTGCTCCGGCTGGCCAATTACCTGGCGGATGCAAAGATCCCGGATCTGAACTCGGGGCTACGAGCTTTCCATAGAGAGGACGCCCTGAGGTTGTTCAGATTGCTTCCCTCGGGGTTCTCGTTCAGTACGACCATTACTCTGGCTATGATGCAGTCGGGAGCAGGTGTCGAGTATGTTCCGATCGATTATCACAAGAGGTTCGGAAAGTCAAAGATTCACCCAATTCTCGACACCAAGCGCCTTCTCTTCCAGATCGTTCGTATGATCATCTATGTGAACCCGCTGAAGGTTTTTTTCCCGGTCAGCATCGTCCTGTTCATCGTCGGAGCTGCCAAACTGGTATTCGATATTGTGCATAACCAGAACGTGGCTGAACTCTCCGTGCTGTTGATTGTGGGAGGCATTCAAGTGCTGGCGATCGGGCTCCTCGCAGATCTGGTCAACCGGAGGGCTGCCGATGATGTTGCCGTACACCGACCCTAGGGGGAGGTGTTGAGAGGCTCAGTTCGTCGCGGGTAACGTGCCGCCGATGGTGAGCTGGACTGGAGTCGGGGGAGCTGGAGGACGTAACCAGGTCGATCCCCGAATCTGCTTCGTGGCGCTCGGCCCTTCTGCTGCCAAAGGGGCTGGTGGGCTGTGGAAATACGGGGGCGCCGAGAGGCTCGTGGTCATTCTAGCCAACTGGCTGGCGGCCCAAGAGCTACGCGTTAACCTGATCGGCATCGAACGTGCCTACTGGCTTGACGCAGGGCTCGATCCTTCCGTCCCGATGATCGTTCCATACCGAGCCGACAGCGGGCTGCCCGGTCTACGCTCGCTTCACCCACGTTTCACTGGAACCTGGGGCGCAATGGCGCGGGCGAACGCAGACGTCTACGTGCAATCTGGGGCTGGATACCTGACCGGAATCGTAGGTTTGTACCGCCGACTCAACAATCGGAAAATGTTGTTTATGGTGACCAGTGACACGAACGTCGACCCCGATCGGGTGAAGCGTCACTTCAAGGTTGCTGGTCGCGACCGAATCGCCTACTCACATGGGCTCCGGCAGGCCGATCGGGTAGTAGTACAGACGAAGTGGCAACAGGATATGCTAGGGCGCCACTATCAGAGGGGCTCTGTGGTTATCCCCCAAGGACTTGACCTATCCCCGTTTCTGGGTATTGACCGACGAACGGACGAGGACGGGGGTTCAGTCCTGTGGATCGGGCGAGCCTCGAAGCTGAAGCGACCGGATCTCCTCCTGGAACTCGCCCGGCGACACCGGAAGGTTCCTTTTATCCTCCTCATGGGACCTGGAGACGAACCGGTGTACCACGATCAAATACGCCGGGCGGCATCGAAACTGCCGAACGTAGAGTTCTTTCAATCCGGTACTGTGGACATCGTTCGCATGTTTGCTCGGTCTGCCCTGCTCGTGAACACGTCGGATACAGAGGGCTTTCCTAACACCTTCATCGAGGCCTGGGCGTCCGCAATGCCTGTAGTGACGCTTGCCTGTGATCCCGACGAAGTCATCTGCAGCAAAGGGCTGGGTCTACACAGCCGTACGCTTGACCAGTTGAGTCGAGACATCGTGGGACTGCTCGCCGACCCTCCGCAGCGCCGCACTGTGGGAGAGCGGGCCCGCGCCTTTGCGCGGAGGTCTCACGATATTAGTAGCGTGGGTCCGCGGTACCTGGAGTTATTCCGGGACCTCTTTGAACTGACATCCGGTACTTACCCATCAGACGAGGCCAGCTCGATGGCGGAGAATTGAAGAGCCGGACATCTGATCCTCGAGGCTCCTCATCGGCTGCCCATGCTGTGACGGCGTCTGATTCCGTAGGACGCGCTGAGTCAGAGCGGCTACACAAGTTGCGCGAGGTTGAGTTGCATGAGCACCTCGCTCCGGAGTACGTGCGGCGCTACAAGCCCGCATTCTCCTCTCTCTTCCAGCGGTACTGGAACGATGAACTCCTGGCTTCCACACAGCCGGTGTCGGGCCGTGTCCTCGACTGTGGGTGTGGAACGGGCGTCATGCTGTCGACTCTGGCGAGCCATTTCGAGTCGGTGCACGCGGTTGACCTTTCGCCCGATATGCTTCGCCTGGCTGCACGTCGCGAGACACCTGGAGCAAGGCTCTGCGCCATAGTGCTGGCTGACGCAGAATTGCTGCCGTACGAGGACGAATATTTTGATTCTGTCGTGTGTCGTGGATCACTGCATCACATGCCTAACCTCGATGCTGTTTTGTGTGAGTTGCGTCGGGTTCTGCGCCCAGGCGGGCGGCTAGTGGTGTCCGAGCCGTGCAACGACTCGTGGCTGGTAAGAACTGCGAGGCGGTGCCTGTATGTTCTATCGAACCGTTTTGAGGAGGCCGATGAAGGATACTCTTCGGACGAATTCAACCGCTGCATAAGGTCGGCCGGCTTTCGCATACTGGAGTCGCGACGCTTCGGTTATCTCGCATACGCCCTAGCCGGCTTTCCAGACATAGTACCGATTCTCAAGGTGCTGCCCTTTGCGCGGGGGCTAACCTCCGTTCTGATTCGGGTCGATCGAGTCATCGAACGAGTGCCTGGGTTAGCCGGTATGGGCTTCCACATCATGGTAACGGCAGAGCGTGATGAGAACTGCGGAGATTCTTAGTCTCAGGGTCGTAGCACACATCGTCTCGATACGGAACGTGATATAAATATGATTTGCCGTAGCGAGGTCTCTTCGTGGCGTATCGCCTCTGGAATTACCTGCTTTACAAGGGTGCTTCAGGAATTTGTGAGTACAATACGGTGCGGATGACCCGAACTTGACACAAGACAAACGACAAGAGAAAAGGGTGCAGGAAGGAGCGAGCTCCTGGAACCTCATCTGGCTACTGGTGGATGGGGTGCGCAGCTATCATTGCCCCGATGACGAGTTGGGATTAGGGCGTCTCGACGTCATGGATCGCTTCGCGGAGCGGGCGTTGGAATTCACCACCATGGTTACGGTCGCGCCGAGCACGGTGATGTCGCTGAGCTCCATGTTTACTTCGGTACCGTCGCACCTCTTGAGTCGAAGCTTTGAGGCGTTTCGGTACGACCAGGGAGAGTTCCGAAATATCGGGTCTTTGCTGGCCGAAGCGGGGTACGAGCGTTTCGCCGTGAGCTTTTACCGTGAAGCTCGACGCTATTTCCGCGAGATTCTGAAGCCGGTCCCGGCTCGGTTTCTCCCTTCGGGGGCGAGAAGCTGGGAGCATTGGGATGGCGCCACGGTTGAGACAGCAGCGACGTCCGTGCTTCGTTCGTCACTTCCCGAGCCTGTCTTCACCTTCATTCACATCAACGGCCGGAGGGATCCAGCCGTCTCGGATCGGGTGGCGCGCCTTTTGAACGTGATCGAGGAGCGAGGGTTGTACGAGCGGAGCGTGGTGGTCATGTGCTCCGACCACGGCTTCCCGGATCCCAGTCGGAAGTCTTTCAACGAGCTCATCAAGCGGCGGGGGCCGTTCTACAATCGACATGACCTCATCCTGACAGATGACAACGTGCTCGTGCCCTTTTTGTTGTGGTATCCGGGTTGTCGGCCGAAAAAGATCGACGAGATGGTCAGCACGCTCGACGTGGCGCCGACACTGCTCGACCTTCTCGGGCTGTCCGGCCAGCGCCGCCGCCTGGTGGAGGACGGTGCACCGCGGGTTCAGGGGCGCTCGTTGGCCCATCTTCTTGAGGGCCGAGCGCAGGAGGAATCGATCGCCAGCGGGGCTCATACGGGTGATGAGCGCGTCGTTCGGATCGACGCTCGCTATATGGCCCAGGATCATCGGGTGTCCGGTCTCAGAGGGCGACGTTTCAAATATGTCTTGTACCATGGTCTTGAGGACTCGGCTCGGGAAGAATTCTACGATCTACTGAATGACCCTGAAGAGACCGTGAACCTGATCCAGGGCGGTGACGTTGAGGAGATCAGCGATGTGCTTGAGCGATACCGCAGGCTGTTTCGGGAGAGTGAGGAATCTGCGATCGAGTATCAGCGCCAGTACCTTGCACAGAGATGCGGTGAAGAGCTACCCAAGGCGCTGGGAAGTGACGGTCTCACCCGTGTCGAGGAGGCGATCGCTTTCATAAATAACAGTGGTAGGGAAGCGGAGCTGATCGAGTGGGGCCTGCGGGAGGGGTTGGATCGCATGGGGATCGAGTTCACTCGCGTGAGCTTGACGGGGAACGAGAGGTTGGATTTCCGTCTGTGGCTGAGAGTGTTGAAGGCGCCCCGGGGTAGCCGGGTCCTAATCGTGGCCTACGATGCGGCATTCGGGTCTGGGCGGATTGGGAACCGTATCTTGCTGCACCTGCTGGCCATGTGTCACCCGCGTTTCTACATAGACATTAATATGGAGCTGCGCAGGGCAACGCTCGGGCGACGCGCCCGTCGCCTCTGGTATCGGTTTCAGGACCGGCGCGACGTCTACCGGGCGCATCCCTCGTTCTTCTTCCGCGACTGTTGGCGCCTGCTGCGGGGAAGGGTGTACACATGAGCATGGGTGTTAGTCGGTCTGCGGCTGTACGGCGTGATGGATGCTGGATCATGGTAGGGCTCGGAGGAGTGGCCCTGGTTCTTCGCCTCTGGGGGATTGGGTTCGGGCTACCAGCACTCTACGGACCGGCTGAGCACGTCCTTGTGAACAACGCTCTGGCCCTAGGGACAGAGCAACCCATTCCCCTGACCTTCCAGTACCAGCCACTATTCTCTTTCGTGCTATTCGGTGGCTTCGGAGTCCTTTACCTTATGGGAGTCTTTCTGGGGCTCTATCAGGGGGCCTTGGAGTTCGCCGTCAGCTACCTGACGGATCCCAGCGCCGTGTACCTGACCGGTCGCGGGCTCGAGGCTCTGGTCGGAGCTGCTACGGTTGTCCTGACGTACCGCCTGGGCGAGCGCCTCTTTTCTCGGAGGGTGGGCGTTCTCTCCGGCCTGGCCCTAGCGTTCCTGCCCTTGCACGCCGAGTACTCCCACTATACCCGGCCGGACGTACCCACGGTCTTCTTTGTCGTTCTGGTCCTCATCAGCGTGGTCAGCTTTCTGGATTCGGGGAGGATCCGGCACCTTGCTCTTGCCGGCCTCTGGGTTGGGCTGGGGACCGCAACCAAATTTCCTGCGGTCCTGTGGGCGGGGGCCGTTATCCTGGCCTGGGTGGTTTGGCTGGTCCGGGAACGGCTGCCGCCGTGGAAGCTGAGGGCGACCGGAGCGGGGGCTGCGGCTCTGGGAGCCTTCGCTGCTGGCCTGCTGATCGCGTTCCCCTACCTCCTGTTCGAATTCGACGCCGTCATTCGTGATCTGAAGTACACCGTGTTCAATTCCACACAGATCTCTCCAGAAGGCACTATTGGGGGGGGGGCGCTCCGGTTCGGTGGGTACCTGCTTGATCCTGCGGTGTTCGGTCCCACGTTGGCAGGGGCAGCCCTCGTCGGTCTGCTTGCTTGTGCCTTCCGGCCGACTTGGGCACGGTGGGTAACGCTTGGTGCAGTGATCATCTACTTTATCGTGATGTCGCGTTCGGCGGCCAAGTTCTGGTATATCCTCCCCGTCACTCCGGTCCTGGCCCTGTTGGTCGGTGTGGGGATCGACAGTTTGGCCACCTGGATCCGGCGGATTCCCGTGCGGATCGGGGAGACCACGACAGTAGCATTTGTGGCGCTGATCGTGCTTGCTCCGGCGGCGGCCAGTGTTGTGTGGACGAACCTCGCCTTCATTGCTCCGGACAATCGGAACGTAGCCAAGAGGTGGATTGAGGATCATATCCCACCAGGCACCCGCATCGCGGTCGACAACTACGGCCCTCCGCTGAAACCAACGGCAGCCAGCCTCAGGGCGCGCTGGGAAGAGTCGAGCAGGAGTGAACATGAGAAGACTATATTGGGGGAAAAGTATGTCGCAGAGGCTCGCTCGACCTACCGTCGTCTGATGATAGAAATAGCCGAGCGGTCCCGAACACATACCTATGACCTCCTCATGGTTCATCAACCGACCTGGAAGTCCTCGGAGGCCGAATCGACATCTGCAGACGCCATGGCGTCTAGGAACACAATGGTGACTCCCCTCTACCCGGAGTTCTTCGAGCGAGAGGGGTATCAATATTTTGTGACGTCCAGCCACTGGTATTCGCGGTTCTTCACTCCGACAGGCCGGGAGGCCTTCCCAAGCTCCCACCAATTCTACAGTTCGATCGAGAAGCGCTGGGAGCTAATTACCACATTCCCCGTCCCCGATGGGCCGACGCGGTCGGCCGAAGTGAAGGTGTATCGGATCACGACGCCCGCGGCCCCCCCGACGGAACGTCCTGGATGATGAATCGCTTGGCGCTTAACCGTCCCGTACTGACCCTGGGAACCATGCCCGCGGTCTTTCTCGCTGCCCTGATTGCGGGAATGGTCGTCCCCCCTCTTGTCGCAGAGCGGTCGGTGGTGATGGCCCTGAGTGGTATGGTCGCGGTTGCTGTAGCTTTTGCCATGCCGTTGCTGCCGGCTCTGGCGTTCCCAATCTTGGTTGCCATCGCTCCCTTTCACGGTCTCCTTCCAGGCAGGCTCATGGGCATCCAGGGCCTTGATCCCCTGGTTCTTCTGCTATTCGGAGCCCTCGTGGGAACGGTCGTGCGAGCTCTGAAGGATCACAGACCACTGGTCTTAGACCGACGCGTTCTTGGGCCCATGGTGGCCGTCTTATTGCTGGGGATGATCGCGATTGTGCGTGCTCGACTGCGCCCTGGCTCCCCTCCCATGGGAGGGTTGGTGCCCTTCATTCTCGGCTACTTTGCCATTCCGGTTCTGCCAGTGATTTTTTTCTTCGTAGGTACGAACCTCCCCATACGCGATCGCGAAGCCAGGTGGGGGTTGTACAGCCTGCTCGCGACGGTCGGTATCGGTAGCTTGTTGTTCGGCGGTGCTTTATTCAGCGGCGCGGCCCCGGACATAGGCGCGCGCTACATTACGACAAGGCTTGGCATGCTGGCCGGTCACGGTCGCGTCGTAGCCCTGGCGCTTCCGTTTGCGGTGTTCGCGTTCACCTATACTTCCAGAAAACTGCTTCGTGGGCTTATCCTGGCCGGATCGGTGGCGTCGATAGCAACGCTCCTGTACTCTTTCACCCGGGCCGCTTACCTGGCTGCCGCTGTCGCTCTCGTTGTATTGGCGGTGGCCGAGTACCGTAAGCTCATTTGGGTAGGGGTAGTGGCGTTAATCAGCTCACCCATCTGGCTACCTGTCGCCGTCTGGGACCGCGTATTCAGTTTAGGGACCGTGGCTTCTTCTGATTGGTCGATTGTCAGCGAGTACACCTCAGGCCGGGTCGCCATCTGGGGTGCCGCCTGGAATTTCATCCAAGAATACAGCTGGGTCGTGCCGTTAGGAGGTGGGTCTGGAATCTTCACGCAGCATAGCGGCGAATTCGGCCCGATGGGCGCAATACTCTTGGGGTCGTATGATGTCCACAACTTCTTTATCGAGCTTTTGACAGACCAAGGAGTGATTGGGCTTGTGGCTTATGCCTGGCTTCTGGTGGCGGTCATGGGGCTGGCCTGGGGTATGTATCATTCCAGGCAAGACAAGTTCGTCCGCGGCCTTGGCCTAGCCTGCGCAGCGTACATTCCTGCCACTCTGTGCCTGTCGTTCTTCAGCGCATTCAACCTTTTTAGTGTCGAGAACTCAGCGTTCTGGCTGTTCGTGGGAGTTCTTGCCGCACGGCGAATGGGAGTGGGCGGGGAAGCTGCTCTGAAGGAGAGTGGGAGACCATAAATATAGCTCTGTTTGGGGCGGGGTATGTCGGCTGCGTTTCCGCGGCATGTCTCGCCAGCCTCGGGCACCGGGTTTGGCTGGTAGAGATCTCGGACGAGAAGTTACGTATGCTGCGAGCGGGTTGTACGCCCGTGGCTGAACCAGGTCTCGATGAGCTGCTGGGAGAAGGTATCCGGACCGGCAGTGTGGTTCCCGTGAGCACGACGGAAGAGGCAATCCCGCATACAGATATCGCGTTGATTTGCGTCGGGACGCCCAGTAGAACTGACGGAACTTGCGAGACCGGCCAGGTAAGGCGGGTGCTTGAGGACGTTGCGGCAGCGCTTCGGGGGCACCCGGATCCTTACGTCATCGCTCTCCGCTCCACTCTCCCGCACCCGCAGTTGGCTGCTGAAGTCCTGCCGTTTCTGGCGAGCGGACCCCTTGCCGAGCGTTGGGAGAAGGACGTCTTCTTCGCCCTCAACCCCGAGTTCCTCCGGGAAGGCAACGCGATAGAGGACTTCCTGAATCCTCCGTACCTGGTGGTGGGGACGGATCACGCGAAGGCGATCCCGGTTTTCCGGGAGCTGTACTCCGGAATCGATGCTCCCTTCGTCGCCGTGTCGCCCGGTACGGCTTCGCTTCTCAAGTACGCGTGCAACTCTTTCCACGCCATGAAGGTGGCTTTCGCAAACGAGATTGGCGCATTGGAGAAGGTCTTTCATGCGGATGGCGGCGGCGTCATGGATATGCTGTGCGAGGACCGTATCCTCAATATCTCTCCGGCGTATCTCCGCCCGGGTTACGCGTTCGGTGGCTCTTGCTTGCCCAAGGACCTCAGAGCACTTACCCGGACGGCTGTGATCCACGGAATTCCGACGCCGCTCCTTTCTGCCGTTGGCCCGAGTAACGAGTCAGTGATTGCCCGGTCGGTGGATCTCATCGGGGGTGCGGGTAGGCGCCGCATCGGGCTCATCGGATTGAGTTTCAAGTCCGGAACCGATGATCTACGCGAGAGTCCCCTTGTGGAGCTAGCGGAGCGACTGTTAGGCAAGGGCTTCGAGATACAGATCTTCGATCCCGAGGTGCGACTGGAGATGCTCCAGGGGCGGAACCTTCGGTACGTCGAGGAGCATATTCCCCACCTGGTAAGTCTCCTTGTGGAGGATCTCGAGGACCTCGTTCCAGACAACCCGTCCAAGCCGGCGTTGATTGTCGTCGGGAAGGCTATTGTCACGGCTGAGCGGCTAATTGATCTGTGTCCCGCCGGCGCGCGAGTGCTCGACCTCGTGCGCTGTCTGCCCGTTGATGCCGCACCCCTCGAAGTGTTGCGGCTCTGATGGGCCGCTCGGTTGGCCAGCGCGCGACGGACCCTATGCACGGGACGGCTACCGGCAACTCTTGAACAAAGGAATCTGACCACTGTTTATCAAGCCTGACGTTGAACTTTCCTCGGATCCACGCCGATGGCAGATCTGCGTGGTGCTGCCGACCGCTAACGAGGAGGCAACCATTGAGTCCGTGATTAGCGAGATCCGGGGTGCGTTCGCTGAGGAAGGACTCAGTGACCCGGTGCTAATCATCGTTGACGATTCCAATGACGCCACCCGATCGATCGCAAGCCAGCTGGGTGTGCACGTCGTGATCGGTGGGGGTAAGGGTCTCGGGTACGCTATGCAGCGCGGGTGGAAAGCCAGCCTGGCCTTCGACCCCGAGATCATCGTTTCCATGGATGCTGACGGGCAATCAGACCCAGGAGAGCTCGGCAGGTTTCTCGCCCCGCTGGCGGCCAACGAGGCCGATTTGGTGCTTGGATCGCGCTTTGTGGAGCCCAACCTGGTCAAGTACCCCTATCGCTGGATCAATCGGATTGGCACGAGCATCCTCGCCCGAATCCTCCGTGGGTTCACGGGACTTCCCATCACGGACTCCCACGGCGGTATTCGGGCGATGCGACCGGAGGTAGTTCGCGAGTTCGACATTGTAGGTACACACACGTACGTGCAGGAGTCTATTATCGACGCTCATGAGAAGGGATTTCGTATTGTCGAAGTTCCTTCTAGTTGGCGACCTAGGCTACAAGGGAAATCACGCGTCGTAGGGTCTATTCCGAAATATATCATGTATACCCTTCCGATCCTGCTCGTTCGGTCCGGCGTTCACATTCGCTGGCTTTATACGCTGGGCCTGTGGCTCATTTCCGCCGCTGTCCTGTATTTCTTTTTTATCACTTTGCAGGCCGGATTCGAGGTCAAGCAAATGTTCACGCGTCTACCATCCTTCGTGCTCATCGCGTTGTTGGTCATGGTTGGGGTTCAGCTCTTCTCCTTCGGATTCACAGTCCAGCTGACGAAAGACATAAAGTCGCGAGTTGACAGGCTCGACCACACGGCTAGACCTCGCGACAGTTCAGAACCGGTCAAGGAGCGGAAGCATGGTTGACTCGAAGATCAAGGTGGGGATCGCCGGTCTCGGAAAGATGGGCCTGGTGCATGCTGGCATTCTCAACGGCTTGCAAGGGAGTCGGGTGGTCGCGGCGGCAGACCCCTCCAAGTGGGCTCGCTCGGCGCTGGGGGGGTTGACCAGCTCGGTCGAAATGTTCACGGACGCCGAGGATATGATCCGATCTGCCGAGCTTGACGCCGTGGTGATTGCTACGCCCGTGGACCAACATGTGCCGATGTGTATGGCGTGCGTGGAGAGGAGGCTGCCGTTTTTTGTGGAAAAACCGCTGACCACGCAGGCAGGACAGGCAGAAGAACTGGTCCAGCAACTTCGCGAACGTCGCATGGCCCACATGGTCGGTTACATGACACGGTACGTGGACTCCTTCGTCAAGGGGCACGAATTGGTCCGCTCCGGCTGTCTCGGGCAGATTCAGCGCGTGACGGCGACCATCTACGTTTCACAGCTTTTTCGCCGTGGCAAGGGGTGGCGGTATAACAAGACCCTGTCGGGCGGTGGGGTCCTGCTTAGCCAGGGGTCCCACTTGCTCGATCTCCTCACGTGGTACCTGGGGCCTGTGGCTCGGGTCAACGGGCGCGTACAGAGCGTCTACTCTCAGGAGGTCGAGGATTTCGCCCATATCTTTCTCGAGTTTTCGAGCGGTGTCACCGGTTGGGTTGATTCGTCCTGGTCGGTACGCTTCAGGCGGATGGTAGAGATTACCATCGAGCTTCAGGGTGTGGACGGAAATCTGATCGTGACGGACGACACCGTTCGGTTATATCTGGAACGAGGGTTCGGTGAGCTCTCCCCGGGGTGGAATGTCTGGAACGCCGTCGATCTCTATCGCCCCGTGGAGCTCGATATCGGTGGTCCGCAGTACACCCGTGAGGACGTAGCATTCTTGGATGCCGTGCGCATGGGAAGACCCGGCGACATCGACATGGACCAGGCTATTCATGTGCAGCGGATCGTAGACGCTGCCTACGCCTCATCAGCGGTGAACGGCGCGCCGGAGGAAGTGTCCACATGACTGCGATTGAACCAATTGACCAGATCATCGCCGGTCACAATTCGTTCTTTGGCGTCGACCATCTCTCGCAGGCACGAGGGGCGGAGAAAGCAGAGAAATTCGCGAACGTTGAGAACATCGTCGGCGTTCTTCGTTTGTGCGACGATCTTGGCGTTTCGGCGGTGATGATGTCTACGCATCCGCGCGCTGTGGAGGTGTCCAGGGTGTTGGCGGCGCAGTCAGAGTTGGCGGCCCGCATCCGCATCTATCCGTTGGTTCCATACATCCAGAAGTACGTTCGGGGTTCGAATGAAAAGGGTCTTGCGAATCTGGTCCTCGACACCATTGGGCAGGCGCCGCTGGGACAGCGTCTCGCGCTGATGCTCAAAGGAGGCAAGGGTGTCGTGCGCAAGGACCTCGAGCAGATGCTCCGACTCCTTCTCGACATAGAGTTGCTTCCGTTCAAGGATCTCAAACTTGGAGCTGTTTTCCTCCACGACGCGCTCACCGATCTAGCTCTCGGGTTGGGTCTTGAGCATCTCCTCACCATCTATCGCCGCCATGTCGAAGAGACATATGGTGTCCGGGCAGGCCTGACCACCAAGAATCTCCCTCTGCTCCGGGATCGGCTCGAAGCCATGGGGTGGACGAATCCACTAGTCATGGCGTCTCTCAATGCGGTCGGGTTCTATGTCAATCCCTCCCTCGAACAGTGCGCCGAGACAGTGCGGCGACCCGGCCTCGATTTCGTGGCCATGTCCACGCTGGCCTCTGGTCATCTCCGCCCGGAGGAGGCCTACCGCTATCTGGGTCAGTTTCCAGAGATCCGATCCGTAGTCGTGGGAATGTCTCAGCGTGAACACCTTGAGGAAACGGTACAGGCACTCCGACAGCACCTTCCCTGGCTCGACAGTCGGGGAAGGGAAGAACCCTGCCCGTCAGAGATTCGGGAGTGAGCCCAGCTTCCCCCTCAGGTGATGTCTATCCGGGGGTACATCTTACCCAGGATTCCAGGATCGGAAGTTATGTGGTCTTAGGTCACCCCCCACAGGGTAGGGAGTCCGGGGAGTTAGAGACGTGGATCGGTGCCGGGGCGCTGATTCGCTCGCACACCGTCATATATTCCGGCAACCAGATCGGCAGCCACTTCCAGACGGGCCACGGCGTGATGATCCGGGAGATGAACGAGATCGGCGACCACGTGAGCGTCGGCAGCCACTCTATCATCGAGCATCACGTACAGATAGGGGATCACGTTCGCATCCATTCGAATGTCTTCGTACCGGAATACACCATACTCGAAGAGGCAGCCTGGGTTGG
>Ga0114993_10004389_pt1 | contig 14021 bp, 14 predicted proteins | sample ArcticOcean_MG_C_FD_87042 | JGI IMG/M metagenome (GOLD analysis project Ga0114993, IMG submission 87042) | Marine microbial communities from western Arctic Ocean - ArcticOcean_MG_CB2_150 | ecosystem: Environmental > Aquatic > Marine > Oceanic | place: Arctic Ocean: Canada Basin | collected...
AGAGTGACTAGCCGGTCGATATAGGGTTTAATAGAGTGGGAGATCTCTTGGGAAAATATAGGGTCTTCTAGGCGTTCGGGGGTGTTGGAGAGGCCTGTTATACGGCGCGCCAAGACGAGAACGCGGTTCTTGAGCGTTTCTTCCTCTCCGTCTATTAGGGCAGAGGAGTCATCAAGGTAATCATCTGTTTTTTCTATATCTGTGGCCATCTTAGCAGTTTGGGCTGAACAAAAAAATAGCGGTGCTACTCAATGTATCGGTTAGATGAGTTGATAGCTTTACAGCTGGGCAGTATATATCTACCGAACTCAGCAATTACCGTGTGCCTATCTGCCAGGTTCAACCATCCATTCGGGTAAAGTGATCCTGTATCTAGTAATCCCATCAACTAAATCGAAGCGAATTCCATCATCTGAAGTATCGCCTTTGAGTATTGTGGGATCTTCCTCGTCTGAGGTGAAACCTAGGAGTCGCAATTTCGGCATGCGCCGGTCGGGCCAAAGATAAGTAGCGCATAGATTGATTGCGGCGCTACAGCCCAGAGGATATACATCTATTTGCCACGGCCTGTGCAGAATGAGGGCCGCTCCATCTATAGTGATGGGCCCCAGGGTTTGGCTTACGCCTCGGGTGTCGTAGTAGAGGTAATCTGCGCAAGCGACATAGTCGATATGACCTTGGCCAGCATCGGCGGAATAGGCTAGGAAATCGTCTGGACCACTGGCGAAGAAGGAGAAGGGGGGCAGGATATAATTCTGGCCATCGTGTTCAATCGACCAGTTTTCCTGAGGATTGCCATTAACCATTACTTTGAGGTCGTTGGCATAAATTATTTGCACCTGATTGTTCTCATAGGCGGCAGAAATCAGCGCATCATTAGTCTCGAGCAGATTGCCATCGTGGTGGTAATGAATCGAAGCAACCTCTACTCCGAGGTAATATGTCTGCAATTTTTGGAGAAGAAAATAAGAGCGAATGACCGCATCCCAACTCCAAGCCTGTGGATTGGGTAAGTAGCCTGCATGGCCATAGGCTATGGTGGTGGCAAGATACTGATCTAGGTAAGCACTGTGTGCGTGTCGCTCATCCTCGGGGATGGCTGCGCCAAAGAATTCCTCCGGGGATCCTAGGCCAACATCTGTTTCATATGGATGTAAATGGTATAGATCGAAATCGACAAATAGAGGATTTTCACTAGAAACTGGTCCTGTTGGACCGGCGATATGGCCGTGTAAAATACCCCTATGAAACCAATGCGTACCTCCCTCGCCAATTGTGGGGCCATGCTCTGCAATGGTATTGAGTACACCTCTGTCGGCAGCAGTCGTGTCGCTGAATGAGCCGGGATTTTGCAATCGGGCATCGCAATCGATGCGGTCCCATGGGGCTTGTTTAGCGAAAGGGGCTATTAGGGTCGAATTAGTGCCGAATTTTTCACTAAGGGCGACAACGTGGTCGGGGCCCTTAGTGCCAACTTGTAGCGGTTTGAGCAAATATTGTCCCGGTGCATAAGGAGTAAATTGGCCCTGGGCATTGGTTGCAACCAGATTGGGATGCCAATCTAGTGAAAGTGGAGAAATAGAGCCTATATTTGCGTACAGTGAAGATTTATATCCCAAATCGCTCAAGGCTTCGAGGTATTCGCTCAAGGCGTCGTCGCCTCCCTTGGCCGGGGCACCTTCTAGAGCATAGGAGGGGAAGGCGTTGCTGTCGTTATCGTGCCAGGTATTGCCTGGATGGCTCACCATAAGGTGATATAGGCCCCAATACTTGAATTGCAATAATCGTTCATAAATCTCAACATAGGCCTCTTCTGCTGGAGCCAATTCAGAAATATGGTACCAGACTAGCTCCTGTAGACCGGCCCGGTCTTTGGGTTTGATAGGTTTGGAAAAGTGCGGGAGAACTTCCTCAAATTGGCGCGACGCGCTAATAAATATGCGTTCCTTCAGAGAAGTCCGTTTGCTATCAGAATGAGGAAAATAGGTACAGCCCCCATTGAGGCGAAAAGGCTGCGTTTCTTCCGTTTCCAAAGGGGCATATAAGTTGGACGCTAATGAGTTGTCCCAGTCTAGAAAACTGGAGATAAATACGCCCGTCGTGCAGAGTATCTGGGGGGCTGTGTTACCAAAAGTGAAATAAGGGATACGGATAAGACGCGGGTGCAGGGCTTGGGTGACATGGCCTAGGTCGATCCCAGTAGCCTTGCCATTGCCCCCTTCGAGTTCAATGGCGAGCGATTTGCCCTGAATACTGAAACGGTAGAGAAAATCGGCTGACTCTTCCTCGTGTTTCCACTGCCAGCGGGCTTCAACGCATTCTCCAACCAGCTCACAAGAAACAAAATGACGCTCAATTTCATCGTCGTCGGCCTCCCATTCCCGGCCTCCCATTTGTATGGTGATGCCTCCGCTCTCGGTCGGTTTTATGGGATCGCCGTTATTAATTTCTAACTCGATATCGGCCAGAGTTCCTTCGATGGGGGTGTAGATAAAGCGGATAACCGAGGAAAGTGAGCGGGCTTCGAGTATGAAGGAGAAATCCTCCTGTCTCAGGTCGTGGGTGACCTCTTCCTCGGTGACGGCGGACATGAACTGGGTGCTTTGATGATAGATTTCGGGCGGAGTGACAGTTGGAATATCCAAAGAGCCAAGAACAGTCGTGGCAACGCTGAGGTGGTTGATTATTAGTTGGCTCTCTTCCTGAGCAAGGACATTTTTAACTGAGATACCAGTAAATTCCCGTACGCTGAGGGATGCGATAGGGGAGTTTAAGAGGTGCCAACCGGTAAAATCTAATATGCCAAGCGAGACTTCGATCTCATCACCAAAATGCAGTGTGAGTTCTGGCAGGTGGTCGGCTGCAAAGGGAGATTCAATATGGGCCCAGAGTTGTACGCTTTTAGCGGCTTCGGCAAGTGGAATGGGAGAGGGGGGGGTGCAAGTAAAAGAGCCAACGCCGCTAAGTAGTAGTTGTATAGAATCTGAGTCGGGAATGAAGCTTTGGTCGACATTAGTCAGTTTGCCCGATACGGTATCGGGTGAACTGCATTGCCATTGTGCAACATTGTCTAAAGCTATAGGATGGCTGTCTTCCTCAGAATAAGATGGCGCTATAGATGCGCCGGTATGTTCATTCATAAAACGAATTTAACTCCAAATAAGTATTAATCTTAAGTGTTATTTAGAAACTGTCTTCACAGTGTATAAAAACACAATAATAGATACCCATAATAGGTCTTGGAGATCGCAGTGTCAAGCAGCGAGAAGGAGGTTTGACACTCTTTTAAAGCGCATCTATCTTCATAATTTACAATGGATTTTTGCATGGTATAACGAGAGGGGTTAACGGTGTACCAAACGATGGTAGTTGGAGGTGGGGCTGCCGGAATGATGGCTGCTATTGTAGCGGCCGAGTCGGGGGAACAGGTAGTTTTGCTGGAAGGCAACGATCGCTTGGGGCGCAAAATTCTTATCTCGGGAAATGGGCGATGTAATCTCACCAATAAAGATGCGGATGCAGCCAAGCACTATCACTGTACTCCGCCTTCTTTCGTAAAACCTGCACTTAGGGCTTTTACTGTTCAAGATACGCTAAATTTTTTTGCGAGTTTGGGTATCGAAGTTAAGGAAGAAAAGCGAGGAAGACTTTTTCCGCGATCAGACCAAGCCCAGTCTATTGTAGATGTGCTCGAAGAAAGACTGAATGTTTTAGGAGTTGAAATATTTAAAGGTGAAAAAATAAAAAGAATGGCCTGTGGTGAAGTTTTCAGTGCCACAAGTTGCTCGGGGAGGGGATGGGAAGCCAAGAGGGCTATTTGGGCTAGCGGGGGGGTTAGTTTGGGTAAGTTGGGGGCAGATCGCAGTGGCATAGATTGGGCGGTAGAGGCCGGCCATACCTGTACTGATTTATATCCTGGACTAGTGGCGCTGGAAAGCTCAGATAGGTTTATTCAGCGCATGCAGGGCAGTAAAGTATGGGCTGAGGTGAGCTCAGTAATTTCCGCGCGTCGTACTGTAGTTGATACCGACGATTTATTGTTTACCAAATATGGGATATCTGGTTTTACCGTGCTGAATCTCAGCGCCGAATTAGTCCCCTTTTTTGAAAAGGGGCCCATTGAATTGAAAATCAACCTGCTGCCGGGAAAAACGGCGGAGCAAGTCAGTGAAATATTAAAAGAACGCTGGGAGCAAAATCCGCACCGTTCCCTCGAATTCAGTTTTACGGGGCTTTTATCTAATAAAGTAGTGCCCCCTCTTTTACAGAAACTAAAGTTTGATGTCGAGCAGAAAGTGGCGGAAATTACCCCAAACCAGCGCTGGCAACTAGCCCAAGGATTGGTGTGTTTGCCCATCGTCGCTACTGGGCCGCGCTCCTTCGACTATGCCGAGGTCACGATCGGAGGTATAGATGTGCGGGAAATTGATCCGCATAGCATGCAGTCGTATATAGTTCCAGATCTGTATCTGGTTGGGGAAATGGTGAATGTACACGGAGATCTTGGGGGGTTCAACTTCCAATGGGCATGGTCGAGCGGGCATATGGCGGGGATGGGGAGGCCGGCATAGTTGACATAAAATAAAAGGCGAGTTTATTAAACTAGGAAAGAGCACTATGGTTGTGGGTATCATATTGGCAGCCGGTTTGTCGGTGCGCATGGGCAATTTTAAGCAATTGCTACCCTTGGAAGGGCATACTGTAGTTGAACACGTGGTTGGACAAGTTCAGCAATGCCTGAAAGAGATCATCGTAGTTTTGGGGCACCGCGCCGATGAAGTGGCCGATGTTCTCAAGAAGACACCTGTTCGCTGTATTTTCAATCGCGATTATGCCATGGGGATGACCTCTTCGGTGCAATGTGCTATTGCTTCTGCGCCGCATGCGGGGGGGTATTTGATTTGTCTGGGAGATCAGCCGGGGATATCAGGGGATGTAGTAGACCAGGTCGTTGCCGCAGTTCAGGCCGAGGGCAAGGGGATCGTTATTCCTACATACAAAGAAAAAAGAGGACATCCTGTTTACATCAATCGATCCTATGCTGAAGAAATTCTGGCGTTGCCTGTGGACAAGGGATTGAATACCGTTACCCGCGGGCACCCGGAGGATACGCTTGAATTGCCGATAACGAGTCGGGAGATACTTGACGATATGGATACACCGGCTGATTATCAGCGCGAGTTGGAAAGACAGGCAGCGATTCGAGGGAAACTAAATGGATGATCTGATTGGCGCAGTCGGTGCAATAGAAGAGAGTGGGGAGAAGGCAGCTCTCGCCTCTCTAATATGGAGCAGTGGCTCTATCCCTATGAGCGACCGGGCCAAAATGTTAGTCAGAGAAGACGGCCGCGTTATTGGTACAATCGGTGGCGGCTGTCTAGAGGCTGAGATCCTTACTTGTGGTCGTCAGGTGATAGAGAGCGGCAACCCTCATCTCACGCGCTATACTATGACGGAAGAACAAGCCGGTGAAAGTGGTCTTAACTGCGGTGGTACCGTGCGCATATACACAGAAGTTATCCAGGCACAGAAGGATATGCTGCCATACCAAGAAGTAGGGCAGGCCAGGGAAAGGCGGCAAGCATGCATTATGGCCACGCTCTTGGGCCAAGAACCGTCTTCTAATGGAAAAATGTTGATCTACTCAGATGGTAGGCGCAGGGGGAGCTTGGGCGCGAAAGAACTCGATAATCAGGTCGTGCAGCAATTGGAGGCCGTTTTTGAAAAAGAAAGAGGGGTGGTACTCGAATTAGAAGGCGATTCAAAGGTCGAAGCTTTTGTCGAGCCCTTCTTACCTGCCCCGTTACTCTACATCTTTGGTGGTGGACACGTCGGTGGGCAGATTTGCACGTTGGCAAAAAATGTTGGTTTTGAGGTAGTGATTGTCGACGACAGGCCCATGTTTGCCAATGCTGAACGGCACCCAATAGCAGATGGTTTTATAGTGGAGGAGATGGATCGAGCCTTTGAAAAAATGAAAATCGACGAACAGTCCTATATCATCGCCGCTACGCGTGGGCACCAGCACGACGAAGTAGTAATCGAACAAGCCATTCGGACCGATGCTGCTTATGTAGGTATGTTGGGTAGCGAGCGCAAAAAAATGATTTTGTGGAAACGAATTGTCGATCGGGGCGGTCAACGCCAACGCCTCGATCAGGTTTTTGCACCCGTCGGTTTGAATATAGGTGCTGACACACCAGAAGAAATCGCCGTCAGTGTGGTAGCCGAACTGATCCAGGCGAGAAGAGGGGTGCGCAAGAAGTGGAAGACCAAAATGATGGAACTTGCCGCTTGAGTGATAATGAAAAGGTACTCCTCTAAACAAATACTGCGCACTTTAAAAAAGTACGAAATAAAAGAAACTGAATTTCCAATCGCACAACAGGTTAGGCTCTCTATTGCCGAAGTGGAGGATGCCTATGCGCTCTTGGACAATCTAATAGAACAAGAAGAACGCATGCAACGCGTTGCCCGGTTTCCTTATTGGGCAGAAGTCTGGCCGGCTTCGCTAGCGCTGGCGCGTTGGTTTTGCCAAAAAGGATTGGCCCCTCCCAATTCTTGGACATTGGAATTGGGTTGTGGTTTGGGTTTGGTCGGTATCTCTTTGGCCCGCCTGGGATGGCGTATAGAAGCCACGGACTATGTTGAGGACGCTCTCATTTTTGCTGCATTTAATGCCCAAAAAAACGGCATAGCAGGTCGCCACCGCGTTGCATATCTGGATTGGAGCAATCCAGTGGGACAGCCAGTAGCTTGCATAGTAGGGGCGGATGTGGTTTATGAAAAAAAGGACCATGCCTATATAAATAGGATGCTGCGGCGTTTGCTCTTGCCAGGAGGGCAATTCTACCTCAGCGATCCACAGCGAAAAGCGGCCCAACAATTTTGCCAATTATTGGACAAAGAGGGGTACGGTCATCAGGTCGAAACGGTAGAGGTGAAGTGGAAATCTCTAGAGCATACAGTCGATATCCACTGTTTTACCAAATCTCAAAGTTAATATTCCAAAAGGGCCTGCATATGAGCTGCTACAGAGGTTGCCGTAGCATCTAGGTCATACCCCCCCTCGAGCACAGAAACCACTTTGCCCTGGCAGTAATCGCGTGCCATATCTAAGACTTCGCGGGTCAAATCACCATAACCATCTTCAGTCAAAAGAATGCCCCCTAAAGGGTCGGCTCGATGGGCGTCGAAGCCGGCTGAAAGCATAATGAGATCAGGACTGAAACGGTCTAAGGCTGGCCGCAATTCACTGCGGAAAATACGCAGATAGTCAGCATCGTCGCTGCCCTGGGGGACTGGAACATTGAGCGTTGTCCCTTGACCAGCCCCAATACCTTGCTCATGGCGCGCTCCGCTACCGGGATAGTGAGGGGATTGGTGGATACTAAAGAAGAAAACGCTTGGATCGCTTTCAAAGCTATGTTGTGTGCCGTTGCCGTGGTGTACATCCCAGTCGATGATGGCTATTTTGTCAAAATGGTGATTTTGTTGAGCATAACGAGCGCCAATGGCAATATGGTTGAAATAACAAAATCCCATGGCCTGATTTCTCTCGGCATGGTGACCAGGAGGGCGCACAGCGCAAAATCCGTTATCTACTTGATTTTTGGCTAGTGCATCTACAACCTGCTGGACCGCACCGCTGGCAAGGCAAGCAGCTTCGAAGGTTGCAGGCGAGACAGTCGTATCGGGGGATATAGGAAGCAATTTATTCATATCAGAAAGGGTGCGGATTTTGTCAATATGCCCCTTGTCATGAATTTGAGCTATACTCTCCAATGCAGCCGGTGCCGCAGTAAATTCTATTGTTTCTTGGGTGATTTGCTGTTTTTTAAGGATTTTTATAATAGCATATAGGCGCTCTGGTCGCTCGGGATGTCCTGGGCCGTTGGTATGTTCGAGCATTTGGGGGTGGGTGATAAAAGCAGTACGTGCCATATTATCCTATCTGTCCCATGACTGTGTCTATGGCCTGGTGGCCGAGAATGCGAATATCTGCGGCGATATCGGCACTGTTTAGACTGGTGACATCGCACCAACGAAATTCTGTAGATTCGGTCGGATTGACGCAAACTTGACCGTTTATTACGCGGGCAAAGTAGATTAGGTCAATATGTTGATGTCCCGGACTGATATCTTCCAGGAGGATACAAACCGGAGTATGTAAAACGCGCACTTTGCCCCATTGTTGCTGCTTGCCGATAATCTCGACTTCGAGGTTGGTTTCTTCTCGCACTTCTCGGAGGGCGGCTTCATCGGGCAATTCGCCAGGTTCAATATGACCGCCAGGGGGCAACCAGGCTTGTATCTTTTTGTGCCATAGCAAAAGTGTGCAGTGTTGGTCAACGACAAATGTCGTGGCGGTGAAATCGCGGCTAAATGCGGACAAAAGACCCTTCCAAACTGAGGTTAAAAGGAGAAATTGAGAAAAGGGTATTTGGTTTTATGGTCTTGCCGATACTTAATATAGAGCGTGTGGGCAATAAGAAAAGTACTTGACAGACTGCTAGTTGGGACACTATAATAAAAATTTCCGATTGGCTTTTTAAAACATTTTTCTCGTACACCCGTCTTCTTAATCAAATAATTTTTACACTAAATAAAATAAACGAGGACGGAAATGAGCGCACAGCTCGATTACGCCAGACAACCCGACCCCAATGTGATTGTTTTGGATAGCAAGATGCCCGATAAAGTCATCTGGCCCATTGCTGGTGGAAAAGGGGGAACGGGTAAATCTACTCTCACAGCCAATCTGGGGGTGGGATTGTCTTTGTTAGGCCACAAAGTAATTCTGGTAGACGGTGATCCTTGGAGGTGCGGATCTACATCTATTTTTTGATCAAATCGCTCCTCCTCAAAGCCTGGGAAATTTCCTTAATCGGGAAGTGGATTCGCTCAAGGACATCTTATTGGCGACCCCCAATGAGAATCTAAAACTGGTATGTGGCGGCAATGAGATGGTGGGCATGGCCAATTTGCCCTACTTGGCTAAAGAAAAGCTCATACGCCATATCAAAACCCTCGATGCGGATTATATCCTTATAGATTTAGGGGCTGGTTCTTCTTACAATACCTTAGATTTTTTTGGTTTGTCCGATGAGGGCATCATTGTGTGTACACCCGAGCCCCACGCGCGGGTAGATGCCTATGGATTTATCAAAAATACGGTCTATCGCAAGTTGAGAAGGCATTTTGCCAAGATTTTGCACGTCAAGGAAACGATAGAAGAGTTTGCGCGCCAGGCGGGACGCAAAAGCGGCAAAGTAGAAGAGTTGTTAGATTTGATTGCGCAGCGCGATCTTGAAGCAGGCGAAGAGGCTAGGTCGTTATTGGAGGCCTATCGGCCAAAATTGCTGTTAAATCGGGTACGCAATAAGAGGCAGATTGAAGAAGCCCACAGGTTTATGGGATTGGTCAAGGACTATCTCTCCACCGAAATGAACTATATTGGTTATGTGCGCAGCGATACTAAAATCCTCGACGCCTGTGAACGCCGCCGGCCCTTGCTCATTGAGTCGCCCCGGGCTCAGGCATCTAAGGACTTGTGTAGCGTACTCATGAATGGCTTGCAGGTTTCCGATCGTTTGCATCGTTTTTCGGCCGACAATAATCGCAAGATTACCGAAGTAGCCAAAGCAGAAGCCAAATTCTGGTAAGATTTCTTCCCCAAGCAACTGCATGCAATATCCCAGTAGAAGGTAACGTGTTGCTTCTTATGGCGTTATAGGAGGTTTTTGTGCATGGAACCTGGATTAGAGGTTCGGTGTGGGATCGGTTCGCTCTGCGTTGGAGGGGGGCTGCACCTGGCAAAGCCGAACCCATCGACATTTTTAAAGAACTGGATCTTGCTCGCAAAATATTAATCCTACCCAACGATCGAGTGGGTGGGTTTTTTATTGGGGCTCCCATATACAAAATCGTTCGTGAAGTCTATCCCAACGCCGAAATCGCTTTGTTAGTAGATGAGAGTAAAGTGGCTATCGCCCAACAAATCCCTTTTGTCGATAAAGTTATTAGCGGATCATTACACGGTTCGGTTTGGAAGTCGTCATTTCGGCAACTGGCAAGCCAATTGGTTGGAGAGGAATTGCATATAGCCTTGTGTTTGGGGGCGGATTGTAGCTTCAGGTTGGCCCAACTCTGCGAGGCCAGTGGTGCCCGTTTACGCATTGGCTTTCGGCGCCAAGATTGCACTCCGTACAATCTTGAGATTGTGCCGCAATCTACGGACCTATATGAGGGTGACCAGTGCGTAAATATGTTGAAGATACTGGGTTTGCAGGGAGAAGGGGATATCAGGTGGACCATTGCCCAAGATTTGGCACGCCAGATTAGGGATCGCTATCTTGATGCTGACTTTGCGCGCAATCACGTAGTTGGCATTGATCTGGTGCGCGGCGAAGGGCGCGGTTTAAGTAGCAGGCAACTTGAAGATATCGTAGGCCGCGTCATTGAGCGGGGGGCTAGAGCGGTTTTGTTTTTTACCCTCGCAGAGCGCAAGCAAGTGAATTATCTTAAAGAGACCTATGGAAATCGTACTCTGCTGTTTGAACAGGATGATATGGCAGGGGTGGCCGCATTGATTGAAGGATGCACGGCCCTTATTTCGTGCAATACGGATCTATTGCACATGGCGATCGCCCTGCAGACACCCACTGTGGGTATTTTTGATGAAGGCTCACAGCGGTGGATTTCGCAACGGAACTATAGTTGTAAAATAGTGCAGACTAAGGATATTCGCGCTATAAGCATCACGGATATTGTGGATGCGTTAGAGGAAGTATTACAGCGGGAAGGTAAGAAAAAGTAGGTAAATATTGGCGCCAAACGAGGAGTAGATTATGGAAAATATGGTCGAACCCGACCGCACCATAATGATTGTTTCGATCATAGGGTTGGTCATATTATGGGGGAGTTTCTTCTATCATAAATTGGTCCAAGGTGGAGGAGGGGGCGAGGAGGAGAGCCGAGAGGGTGGGGAGGACGCTGCCACAGAGGACAGCTTAGAATCTGAAGCTGTGCCTGCCGACCGGTCTCAACTCGAACAAAACGAGGGTAAGGCGGCTAAAGGCGGCAAGAAAAAAGGCAAGAAAAGGCGATAATTAAGTCAATCTGTTCTTGAGAAAGGGATGGTTTAATGGCCACAGAAGTTGTCATGCCCAAATTGGGACTCACGATGGAGACGGGAATGATTGGGGCATGGCTCGTTGAAGAAGGCGACCAGGTCGAGAAAGGGCAACCATTACTCGAGGTAGTCACCGACAAAGTCTCCATGGTTGTAGAGGCCCAGGCTGGGGGCATTTTGCGCCAGGTTTTGGCGCCAGCTGGGGAAGAAGAAATTCCAGTTTCCACACCGATAGCTATCATTGCCGGCGCAGAAGAAGATATTAGTGCCTTGCAGGGTGCAGGTAGTTCAGCCCCGGCGTCGGAGATAGCCGAAGCATCAACCGCTCCCGAGCAGTCATCAGCTATTCAAGCGCCTGCTACTGTAGCATCGGCAAATGGTAGAAAACCTCATCGGGCTTCACCTAAAGCCCGGCGTATTGCCGCAGAACGCGGCATTGATATGCTACAATTGCAGGGAAGCGGTCCCGGGGGGCGCATTGTCAGCGCGGATGTCGAGACCTATGCGGACCAAGGAAAAAGGGGAGGCGCTGTTGTAGAGCCGGCCCCGGTTACGGCAAGTGACACTGAGTTTATTGAGCTTACCCGTGCACAGCAAGTTACAGGTCAGCGCTTGACCGCTAGTTATCAGAGCGTGCCCCACATCCACATCAGTATGCATGTTTCTGCCGTTTGGTTACAACAATTCCGCCAGGGTTATGCCCTTGAGGGCAAACAGGTTTCTTATAACGATTTAATTGTCAAGGCCACAGGGCGTAGTTTGGTAAACTTTCCGCGCCTGAATAGCACGCTGCAAGACGGGCGGATACAGCAATTTGATCAGGTCAATATTGGCATTGCCGCCGACACTCCTAAAGGGCTGCTAGTTCCCGTAATAAAACACGTATCAGATAAGAGTATCGAGGCAATCGCTGAGGATAGTGTACGGTTGGTAGACTGCGCACGTCGGGGAGAAATTCAGCCCGATGATTTGAGCGGTGGCACATTTACCATTTCCAATTTGGGCATGTTTGGCGTATCGCAGTTCACCGCTATTATTAATCCCCCTCAGGTGGCAATTCTGGCAGTGGGGGGCATTGAAAATCGCGTCGTGGGTTTGGAGAATAATGCCTTTGCCGTACGGCCACACCTCACACTTACACTGGCTGCCGACCATCGAGTGGTCGACGGTGCTCTCGCAGCTCGCTTCTTGCAATATCTGCGCCAGACGTTGGAGACGCCTGGTATGTTGGCTTGAGGGGGTGCGCACTGTGGGAGTGAGCTAGTGAACGACGAGCGCGAAAAACTCATTGGTGAGTTGGTAAAGCGCAGTTACGAGGATCCATATGTAGTATCGCGTTATACGTCTGTTGGCTTGTGGCCTGCCGAAGAAATTATAGTAGTCGAGTTTTTTCCCGACGAAGCCTTCGTTTTGGACCTTGGATGTGGCGCTGGGCGCACCTCGATTGCCCTGGCCGAACTTGGTATGCAAGTTGTGGGTATTGATATTAGTGAGACGATGATCCAAGTTGCCCAGGACCAGGCGTCTCGGGCCCAAGTTGAAGTTGACCATCAGGTCATGGATTCCCGCCGTCTAGATTTTGCTGACAACAGTTTTAACATCGTTTTATATTCATATAATGGTCTTGAGTTAGTCCCGGGAATGGCGGGCAAACGCGCGGTATTGCAGGAGGTGTATCGCGTGCTGAAACCGGGAGGACGTTTTATATTTACGACCCATTCCCTATTTGCCTGCAACCGTTTTGCCGTATTTCGTCTCCTTAGCTTTCTGCGCTTCTGTGCTGGCCGTTTTTTGGGATTGCCCGTGCGCGAGCAAGAGTTGGGGGAACGCTTCAGTGACCACCCGGAAGAAGAGGTCAAATACCTTCAGGTATTGCCGCCCTTTCTGTGGTTGCGGGCTCTGCGGCAATGCGGTTTTGAGATTCGTTACTTCAATACTCACCGACGGTTAGAAAAAGGCAAGAAATGGGGATTCCCGGGCCATTTTGAAGACGGCGAACGGTTTTATGTGGCGCAGAAAAGCTGAAGTTATTTACCTTTCTGCCGATAAATAAAGCAGGGGAGTTGATGGATGGATGGATTAAATTCTCAACAGCGAGTCGCCTTTGTCCGGGAAGGCTGCCTAATTACCTCGGAAGATCTCCCAATTGCGGCAATTGCGGAGTTATTGGATTTGCTCGACTGCATATCTATGTTGGATGGAGACGGTCCAGATATGTGGGATAACGATCTAAACTGAGGTCGGTGCGGCCCTCACCTCTACGAGCCCTTCTTGACCATATCCTCCCTACCGGTTATCTTCCTTTTAAGCCCCAATAAAAGTCCACAAATATCGTAATTTTAAGTTTTTAGACTCCTTTTATCCGACGGGTAAAAGGAGTTCTTGCGACGAGATAGATTGATGAAATTAGAGAAGAAAACGCAATTGGCGATCGCTTATGCGTTGTTGTTCCTCCTCCTGATCCTCTATTTGAACAAAATTGATAACCCGGTAGATAAAGTTCCTTATAGCCAATTCAAACAGTGGGTTGTTGAAGGCAAGGTGGTGAGGTGCAGCCTGGGGGCGGAGCTGATTCGCGGCAAAGTGTTGGAAGGCGGCGAAGAAAAGGATTTTGTCGTCAATCTGATCGACGATGTGACCCTGGTGCCCCTGCTCGACGAGCAGGGGGTAGAATACGACGGGGAAACAGAAAATATCTGGCTGCAAGCACTGTTGTCTTGGGTATTGCCACTTATCGTTTTTGTCGGTATCTGGATGTTTATGGCCCGGCGCATGAGCGGTGGATCGGGCGGTTTGATGTCCATTGGCAAGAGCAAAGCCAAGGTCTACATGGAGAAGGGCACGGGCATCACATTTGAGGATGTTGCCGGTATCGACGAAGCCAAGG
>Ga0114993_10004390_pt1 | contig 14021 bp, 13 predicted proteins | sample ArcticOcean_MG_C_FD_87042 | JGI IMG/M metagenome (GOLD analysis project Ga0114993, IMG submission 87042) | Marine microbial communities from western Arctic Ocean - ArcticOcean_MG_CB2_150 | ecosystem: Environmental > Aquatic > Marine > Oceanic | place: Arctic Ocean: Canada Basin | collected...
CGATTAAAACATTTGATGCAGTTAAGTCACCTAATGCACTAACTTGAAATTTTGATGCAGATATAAATTGGTTTTGTGCTCCGTCTTGTGTTGGTATTCCTGCGGCTGAACCAGATATATAAAACGAATTAGAACCTGTTGTGTATATTGCATCACTACCTATATTAAAACTTGCGAAAGAACCAGTTGTAAATCTTGCATATCCATCAGATAATATTACGGCGTTAAATGGTGGGCCTCCAACAGGAACTCTAATTTGATTTGCTGTTGCGGCATTTACTGTAACACTTTCACCAATTACCAATGAACCTGTAATTGTTCCACCATCCATATGCATTTGTGATGCTGTAACACTACCATCTGCTTGTAAATGGAATCCAGAAGAACTAATTTCTATGTTTCCGTCTGAACCACTTACGAATTGTTCTCCTACTTTACCAAAGAAAAATTTATTTGTTCTAACATCAAATTCACCAACTCCGTCAGCATTTTGTGTTCTAAATTTAAATGAACCACTATTTCCATCGTGTAATTCTATACCAACTCCGTCATAACTTTCACTTGTCTTTAATGACCTTGATACTGAACCACTCCATATTGCAAATCCACCTTGTCCACTTACACTTGAACTATCAAATCCAGCATATCCTACTGAACGAATATATGCTCAGTTCATACCATCAGCGTCAATACCACTTGATATAGCATTACCAATAAATAAAGAACCAGTTAATAAATTATCAGTTCCTTGTATTACTTCGTTTTGTCCTTCAAATGTTATAGCTTCTTTTATAGTAGAGTATTCTGCTTTATTTCCGTTTCTATCATAAAACTCAACTCTAAAGTCAAATATGTCTGGTCTTGTTCTAAGTTTAGGCATTGGAGCGACAAATGTAAATTCGTCTGGTGAGAAGTTTGTTTCTGTTGCTGGTAATAACTCTACTCGTTGTAAATATAATTGTCCAGATTCTACTTCTATTTGTAATTTTGTATCATCATTTACTACGACATCATTTTCAAAATTAGGTCTAAATGGTATTCTAATTATACCAAAATCTATCAATTCTCCAACACTATTATTTGAGTCGTTTGATTGTAGTGCTACTACTTCACCAAAGTTTCCATCTTTTACAACATTAAATCTTACTGGGTCACCAAAATTATTTTTTGCACCACCTAATTGTATTCCCTTTAAATCTTGTTTTATTCTACTTCCACTTAAATAAAATCTTACTTTTCCTTTTGCTTGTTGTAAAGTCGTTCCGTCAGGTTGTAATACATCTTTTTCACCAACCTTTAGTATCGCTCTTAATTTTAATTCATAATCAACATCTGGTCTTACTCTTAAATCTGATGTTTTTGTCTCTAATACAATAGTTTCATCTGCCATACCATTAGAACCTGATATGATGACTCCGTTCATCATTGCTGGTATTGTTATTGAAGTAAAACTTAAACTACCACTTGTAGAAATACTTGTAACATTTTTACCTTTTATTACTCTTGTGAGTGTCCAGTTTTTGTCTAAATGTCCTTGTGTTTGGAAAACACCAGTTTTTTGTCTTAAACTTGGTGAATTTCTATCATTTAAAATATCAGAAGCATCTACCAATCTATCTGCTATTAAAGAAAAGTCTCCAGCTTCCGAGAAACCTTTTGTGTATGTCTTTATTCTATGAACATCACCAGAAAATGTTTTCATATTCTTAACGGTAATTTCTGCGAAAGACCTAAATACTACGGTACTTTCTCCTGAACCACTATCTTGTGTTTGTCCTGCTGGTTCATAATCAATTGTGAAAGAAGTTGCTTTATGCGGAACTTTGAAATTTTTCTCAGGATATTCTTTTTGATTTTGTATTGTAAATGGTCTATCTATTTCTATTAACTCTGGACTATGAACTGCTATAATTGATGCAGTAAATGATGAACTTGTGTATGTTTTCCCAGTTATATTTTTAACTAAATTATGATTAACACTTGGAACTGCTTTAAAAATACCACCTTCAAATTCTGCTCTAAATGGGTCACCAGAAGTTTTTTTAACTAATGTTCCTTGTCCAGCAAAGTTTGGTTCTACTGATTCTTCGGGTTCTGAAGGGTGTGTTTCAATTTCAGGTGGGACTGTGAGTCCATTACCAATTCCGTGAATTGATTTATATATTGCATCACTATCTGCAGTTGTTTCAGCAGGACTATCGACCGCTTGATTTTTTGTTTTTTGATTATATGTAGTTACTGATGGTATGATAGGTGAGTTTGGTTTTGGAAATGTATTACCATTAACATCTTGAGTAGATGCGTCTTTAACATCAGAAGGTTTTCCAAAAGCACTTGCATTTGCTTCATAATTACCACCCGTAAATAATGATTGTGTTACAAATCCTGTTGGTGTTGTTCCACCAGAACCACTTGGAACTATAATTCCTCTAACTTGTTCTGAAATATCTAATGCTGGTAGTTGGTATCTATCAAATTCTTTGAATCCTACACTTTGACCTTGAAATAATATTGGTTGTGTATTTTTTTCTCTTGAGTCAATATAAACATTTCTTTCCCATTTTACATTATACAAATTTCTCCACTCTTCTGGTATAGAATCACCACCAGATAAGCGTTCTGCTGAACCAAGTATAGTAAGTGTTCCTATTCCGGCTGGTGTATTCTCGTATACTTCTATTGAAATGTGTCTTGAAGGTTTATCACCGAGATATTTAATTGCTTCAGTATAAACAGGTTTTCCGTTTTTGTCTAATAACTCTACCCTAAGTTCTACATCAGGAGTTAAGTATTTAGAACCAAGTATCTGGAAAGAACTCTTTCCACCAGGAATAGTATCCTCTACACTTAAAACATTAAAGTATTTAGAATTAAATGTTGTATCATTTACATAAGTTTCAATTGATGAAAGGTCTTGTTTTTGTAATATTTTTCGTAGGACTGCCATATAAACATAAATATCTAAAAATAAAAAAAGTGTATTTATTTTATGATTTTTATATGATTTATTTCATAAAAAACTACTTATTGGTATGGATAAGTTCGTAGATATAAAAATTAGAGTAAAATATAGGGATATGTTAAAGGAACATTGTAAAGACAATGGTTATAAAATGTATGCTTGTGTTGAGAATTTGATAGAAAAAAATTGTAGAAAAAAGAAAGTTTTACTTATAGATAGAAAAAATTAAGGTAAGTAAGCCCCTCTACCGATAACTTTTATCGGTTTTTCATCTTCTGGTTCCAAAGGGTTTTTCCTTTTAATTACTTTTTTCTTTTTCTTTACTATTTTTTTAGGTTGATTTTCTAAAAGAATTTGGTTATACGCTACTATTAGCATTACTGCTAATGGGTCAAATACAAATATCAGTATAAATATAAAAAACTTTACAACGGTATCAATGTCGGTATTGAATGCTCTCGCTAAATAGATTGCAGGCCCTACATCTACTCCTGTTTCTACCAATTGAGTTTTTAACTCTCCCACTTCTTGTTTCAAATCTAATAGATTTGAATTAATACCTAAAATTTGTGGATTATAGTCCTCTCTTAATTTTCTTTTTGCTGTTATATAATTGTCTGGTAAAGAAGCTACTGATTGTTCTAACTCATCTTTTAAAAAAACTTTATCTTCTTCTAATTGCTCAATTTGTTCCTCTTTAAAGGAAAGGGCTGTGGTTTGTTTCTCAAACTCAATAGTTGCTCCTTGATAAGCGTTAGATAAATACCCAAATATACCAGCACTCGTGATTAAAACCAACACAACTGTAGCCGTGGCCATATAAACTTTCTGAAACTGATTTATCTTATCCCAATATCTATATAAAAAAGAAGCCGTAACTAATTTACCAAGTTCTAATGAACTGGCCATAATTACGACTGCTATAAATGCTCCACTAAATAATTTTCCTATACCAAATACAGAAAAGAATGCAGCACAACCTGCGATAAAAAATGCACTACTCCCTACTAAAAGTTGAAATTTGTTCATATTGATTCCTATGATGTTGGTAAATTATGACGATTTAAATATATGTAAAGAGCTTCTATTTCATCTCTTGTGATATTTTTAAATGATTGTTTTGTATTAACAAGTTCTCTTAATCGTTCCATAACAATTGTGTTATCTTTGAACAACTCCTCGTGTTGAATAATCATTTTGAATTTTTTACTGATATCTGTCATAGTAATAAGTATTGATTAGTTGAAAAGTCCACCCCTATTCCCTTAAATCTGTGTAACCTTTATTTCCTGTATTTCAACATTAATCATCTTTCGGGCAGGGTAATAGGTGTCATCATTTTGAAGTATAGTATCGGCATTGTAACTTTTCTTTAGAACTTCTAAACTAATGTCAGAAGCAATCGGAATTTCTGCAAGAATGTGATACCTATCTTCCCTGACCGAAACGAATTTTCTCATTAAGAAATTTTAACGAGCTTTTTATCAGGTTTTTTAGGTTCAATCTTCGGAATATCAATTGATAATAATCCGTCTTTGAAATTTGCTTTGATTTTATCCCCATCAAGTAAATCACCTAATTCAAATTGTCTTTTAAAAGATGATTGTTTTAATTCTCTACGAATTACTTTAGCATCTTTAACATCAAATGTTCCGTGTTTATCACCTGAAATTGTAAGTTTTCCATCTTCTACTTCAATCTTCAAGTCTTTTTTGTCTAAACCAGGAATTTCGGCTATTACACCTACTCTATCATCATATTCATAGACATTTACTTTTGGGTATGCTGTTCCTTGAAATGGCTTAACACCTATCTGTTTCTCAATTTCTGGGAATTGTGAATTGATAATTTGGTCAAACATTTTGTCGAACGGGGTTAGAAATTGTTCCCTATCGAGTGCAGGGAAGTTTGTATTGTATACTATTTTAGTCATTGTATTTCTCCTATTTTTGTTAACTATTTAGTCTAACACCAATATCCTCTCTTGAGCGATATTAGTTCTTTCATATATAAATATAAGGTAACCTAAGAAAACACTATATTTTTTTTAAATATTTTTTTGGGATAAACCACACCCTACCCATATTATCTTTCGCTCGTATATGTCCGGGTCTGGTGTTATTATCATACACATTAACGACCTCGTTTGTGTATAAGGCTCCCTCAATACTCGTATAATCACTAACAAGTTTATATTTTCCTTCAACTGCCTTTGACATTTATTTTTCCTGGTATTGTAATTTCGTGAAAACCTATTTGTCTTGCGACTTTTCTGATTAAACTGATGGTTTCCATATTAGTTTTACAATTAAAAATATTATCTAATACTCTGTCTGCTTGTGCACAAGTCATTCCTTTATTGTGCATTTGTCCGTCAAAGTTGTATGTTTGTCCTGGTGTCTGTGAGATTCTTACTAATGCATCTTGGACAGTTTTAAATTTTAAATAAGATATATATTCTGAATGTATCTTAGATTGTCCTTTATCACACATTATTACATATTTATCAAACCCAGACGCTTCATTAACTTTCACGCTTCTCTAACCTTAACTTATTCTTTAACCAATCAATCCAAGATTTCTCCCATTGTTTTTGGCTTTCTGATTTTTCAGATTGAATAAAGTTATATGAACGAATATTAAACTCTTCTTCATTTCTATTTTCTATCTTTCGATATTCTTTCTGGTAATCACCTAATATCTCTATTGTGTTTTTACCTACCGCTGTTTCAACTATAGCTCTGTTGTGTTTTTTCTCGTAGTTGCTTAAAAGTTTTCCTAAAGCTTCTAAAGCATAACCACATTCATCACTATGTTGCTGCAATTTCGTTGTCATATTACAACTCCTATTACCTTTCTTGGTTAATTTTACGGGGTAAGTAAGAAAGGAAAACAACTTACCCCGCACCACTAATCTAATTAGTGGTCAATATCTGAACCTTCAATTTCATCTTCATTGAATAAACTTTCATCAGCTGTTCTGTCGTCTTTAACGAACTTTTGAACTAACTGCTTCACATAAGTTCTTTCAGAATCTAATCCACCGTCATTAGAGTATTGTGGATAAATTGTAATCTCGGACGCTTCAGGAAGTGAAAATCCGTCAAACAATAATCCAGAAATCTCAACCGAAGTTCTCGTGGAAATACCATTAGAAATCTTTGGATTATCTGTTACTGATTCAACTCTTGTTTGGTGTGAAATTTGAGTTACAGCGTCTAACAATTCAATATCAACATTAGGAAACATATATTGAAGTAATCCTAATTCCTCTGTATTTGTTAGGACATCCATTTCAATAATGGTAAATCTGTCCATTAACGCTTTATCTAAAACTCTTGTGGAAGTATATTCATTACCGATATTAGCGGTCGCGATGAAAGTGACACCCTCAGCAACATTAATAGTCGCTTGGCCATCGGCTTCATCTAATCTCATATATCTCTGACCACTATCTAAAACGGTCATAAGAATATTCCACGCTTCTGGGTGAGCTCTACTTAACTCATCAAGTAGAATCACCGCATTTGGTGTTTGAATAGCTTTCACAAAAAGTGATTCTGAAAAGTAAGTTCCTTTTGATTTCTCAAAGTGAACATTACCTATCAAGGTAGCTCTCGGGTCTTGAGTAGCACCTAAATTAAAGTAAAAATCTGGACGCTCTAATGCGTTTACCAGAGATTTTGCAGCGAGTGTCTTACCACAACCGGCTGGACCAGTCATCATAATGTTTTTACCACGAACCGCTGAACGAACTAAATATTTCCATTTCAACTCATTCATAACTAAACCTTTAGGTTTAAGAGAATAAGAAGTATGAATATAATTTAGAACTTCTTGGTGTTCTTGTGGAACTTGAATATCACCAGTATTAACTGGGATATTGTTCACTTCAAACTCAGACATAGGAACTGCCCACCAGTAATTCTTACCAGCTTTGTTAACTCTCTGTTCAAGAGCTGTTCCATTGTCATAGGCTTTCTTACGAGCACCAATAGAGATTTGAGAAGTATACTTGTTATCATTAATATCCCAAGCATTATATCTGTTTCCAGATTTCTCAATCTTTACAACAATATTATTCATTGTGTTTCCTTTCTTTTTTTATTATTATTAATCATATATCTAATATTACTAAATCTTTTTGTTAATGTCAAGAGCTTTTTCATTATTTTCTCAAAAATAGTTTATTCATAGTTCTCGCTACAGCGGGAATTGAAAGAACATTAATCTGTTCTGAATCAGAACCATACATTTCTTTAAATTCACCTAACTTACCATAATCAGAATCTTCTCCATAATTTGAAATATAATATGACAAAATCTTGATTCCCATTTTTCTCATTCTATTAACCATATCTTTGGTATGAACTCTCGCTTCTCTACCATTATAATACATTTCAGAATTTGAATACATTGGCATCCCGTCTGAAAAGTTTAAGAAATAACTCTCTCTGTCATTAGTGGTATAAATCATATCTTCCATAACAGCTTCATAACATAATCCCTCAGGAGTAGTTGAGTTACAATCCAAATATTTAAATAAATTTCTAACTTTTGAAATCTTATCAACTCTACTATCATACGCGTAAAGAAGAACTGGAACATCATAGTGTCCTGAATATTTTGATGAAGTTCCTCTTAGTGAGAAAACAACATCAAAGTTTTGTATCATATCAACGGCTTGAATAATAGCAATAGCACAAGTTAATGAGTTATCAAAACTACTACCATTCATACTACCACTAGCATCCAAAGAAATGTGTAAGAACCCTTCTGGATATTTTTCAATATCAATGGTGTGGAAAACACTTTCGTTGTTGAAACCAAGTTCAGCGATTAATCTTTTATCAATTCTACCACTTCTTAATCTTGTGTTTTTTAATAATCTTTCTTCACCACGAATCTGTAATTTTTTACCCAACATTTTACCAATTTTCAATCCTTCATTTACTATGTCTTGTCTTTCATTAATATAATATCTTTTTGTAAGTAAGTTTGGAAACATATCACTATCTACTAATGATTTTGTAAAATTCTTTACAACAATAACTTGTTTTTTTCCAGTAGTATTCCAACGGCTTTCTATTGACTCATATTTTTTATCTTTTAGAACATCTTTGTATGCTGTTCCAGATTCTGAAATTGCTTCAATCTGTGTAATATCTTTTTTAGAAAGTTTTCTTTTTGTAATCTTTCCTTCTAAGAACTTTTTCTGTTTGATTAATACTCTATCAAGTTTTTCTCTTAAATCTGATTTTTCAGTATCGGTCATACCTTGACCCATTTTTTTCATTAATTCTTTTAAAGCTTTTGTAAATTCATCAACACCCATATATCTTGCTTCATCAGAAACATCAGATAATAAACCTTCAATATTAGCATCTACTGAACGAGCATCCATTGATTGTTTAATTCTATCAATTGAAAAAGAATTAACCATATCACTATCAGTATTCTTTTCATATTTTTCTAATTCTTGATTAATTTTTTTCTTAACATTATCAAATTTTTCTTTCATATCAACATCATCTAAGTTTTGAACAATAATTTTAGACATATCATACGCTACTTGATAAGCTTTTCCAGTAGAAGTTAATCTTGAAATTTTTCTTAAATTTAATTTATTCCAAATATCTCTTAATCCAGGTAAAGCATCTAAATCAGTATTTTTATTTGTAAAATTGATGATTCTGAAAAAATAACTCTCAGTATCTAACTCTCTAAATTCTTCTGATTTTAATCCTTTATCAACCGATATAGAGTGAAAATATTTGTCATACATAGATAAATAATAACCTTTATAACCAGGGGAAGTAGTGATAACATAATTATCAATTCTCCTGTCTTCAACATAATTTAACATACTTTTAACAAGTATTTTAGTTTCATTTCTTGTTATACCTTTATTTAGACATAAATCATAAAAAGTTTTTGGGATAGTTGAACCAAGTGTTTTTAGAAAATCAAAATCTGATAATAAAATATGAGAGCCTTCGTGAAGTGCTAGACCAACTGAACTATCAAATAATTTATCATCAAGTTTAGCAGATATTGTAACAACTTTCCCGTCTGTATAACTATCGCCTCTTTTTGAGAACTTAACAGGGATATTCTTGGAAGTTACAATATTAACAAAGTTAGAAATCGCTCTCTGATAAGATGATAACCTAATGATATCAACACCTGGTTTTGTTTCTACATCTTTTTCTATGAGTGATTTATTCTTAAAAGTATCACCCAACCAGAAAGACGAAAAATTGTTCTGTTTGTTTAACTTCATATCTTTTCTATATTACAAAATCTATTCATTAATGTCAAGAGCTCTTTTATTTATTTTGCCCTAATTCTAATAATTCTCTCATATTATCTCTATCAGCAACACCACCAGTATAGGCATTTCCAACCCAATAATTTCTTTCTGAGTATATCCACTCAGGAGTGATTTTCTCACCAATTTGACTAGCAACTTGTTCGGCTACAAATGTAGCGTCTTTACCTTGTGTATCTCTAGCGACATCATTTAATGTTACATTATCTGGAACATCTATATCTACATAAATTACTGCTCTGTATCTAGCCATTGGCTAACTCCTTTTCTAATTCTTTTTTTATCTCATACATAGTGCATTGAGCCATATCTATTTCTGAGTTATTTAATTCTTTCTCTAATATATTGATTAGTTCTAATATTGTTTCGTTCATAATTAAGCCCTCTCTAATTTTTTAATTTCTAATTTTAATTTTAATGTTTCGTTAAATACCATATCAACGAAATCAGATATCTTATAAGTAATGTCATTACTCAAATTCACTACTTTTCCATTTTTAATAATAAACATACCAAGATTCATAACCTCAGCTTTCTCAATTAATCTGTTAATCCATAATTTCATCTGTTTCGTTCTTTCCATATTATAATATAACTGCCCTAGCATTAAGAGTCAAGAGCTTTTTCCTTTTTCTTTATGTTCTTTTATGTGAATATCAATCACGCAAGATAAACAAGTGTCGGGGTAGAACACCATTTTACCAATTAACTCCTTTTTACATATATTACAAGTAACTTTCATAACACTACAATATAGTGAAGCCTTCTCGTAAAGTCAACTGCTTTCTGAAATAAGCTGTGTTGTTTTCATAGAAGTTTTTAAAAAATAAATTTTGTCTTCTAATTTTTGTCATTTTTGTGTTATTTTTGGGGATTTAGGCAAGTAATACTGGGGTTTGGGGATGATAATTTGTTTCTGGTTTTCTCCTGCTCATTGATTGGTGGTCTAATTGACTAGCATTTAAGACTTGTCCTTACAACGATATTTCAATCGTTTCCATATCTCTTCGATATGGACACTCTTCAATGGGCTCTTTTCTCATTTCTGGACTTACGGTTTATTACGCCTGCCATCTGTTATCCGTATCGGGATTTATTCGATACAAATCTCTTTTTCTTGTATTGTCATATTAACATCCTATGTTTTTTTATTTTGCTGTAAAAAGAGAACCCGTATTTTCAAGTTTGTATATAGGTGGAAACTGAAAATTTTGGGTTCTCATAATTTTTTTGGAATATAATGGGGATATAGGACTTGCGATTACCTATAATTTTCGGGTTAGATTTATTTACTTCATACCTCACATCTATCGGTTATGATAGTGCTCTTTAATTATGGTTAATAATCGTCAGAGTGGATACAACTCCTATGTGATTACATTACCCCTCTAACTGAAACTCTGGGTTAATTCTGTCACAAGTTGGGATTTCGGTTTTACCCTTACCCAAAATGAAGTCAAAGAATCGCTTCTATGTTTGTTCCGAAAATACATACTACATCTTTTGTCAAAGAAAACCGATACAACATTTAGCACCGATTGAATCACCACGATTCTGTAATGGATTGCTTTATGGACTTCTTTCGAGGCATCCATTGTTCAGCCAATCCCATAGAGAGTTTATAACTCTCTCTACTTTCAAATTCCAAATTTTCAAATAACTAATTGTTCTTACATATATATATATAAGCTACTTTGCCCAAAATACATTTTTTCTTGGTGCAGCATCAATAAAACCACGATTAGTCAAATTTAATACTACTAAAATCACTATCTTTTGATATTTCTAATAGTGTATCTACTGCATCTCTCATAGAATCAACATGCGATACAATTAACGCAAATTGGAATTGTGTCTTTAGATATTGGAATAAATTATAAACTGAATTAATATTATCACTATCCATTGTTCCCCAACCTTCATCAATCGCTAAGAAATTACTTCTTGGTAAATTACTTACATTTATTAAACCAACTCTCATTGCAAGAGAACTGATAAATCTTTCCATACCACTTGATAGTTCTAATGGCCATTGGTTTAAATCATCATATACAATATTACTATTAATATTTTTACCGTCCATTTCTAACGAAAGTTGGAAATCAACTAATTGACTTAAAATATTATTGACTTCACCTTCAATCGTAGGAATTGCTTTTTCAAGTAATTCATATGGAATACTATCTCGTCTAACGGCATCTAAATAATAATGATATGCTTGATTTTGTTTTTCTAATTCTTGAATTTCTTTTATCTTCTTATTAATGTTTCTCATTTCATTATCATTAACCTTAATATCTGAATGGATTTCTGTAATATTGTCATTAAGATTACAAATTCTTTCATCTACATCAGATAATTCTAATTCTTTTTTAGTTATTTTTATTTTAATGGTTTTGTTATACTTTATATTATTCTCTTGATTTCTGTATCTTTTTATTTCTTCACCAATAGATTCTATTTGATTTTCTATGTTTTGTTTTCTTTCTTTAATATATTGTAAACTATAATTAAGACTGTCTTCTCTTAATTTACTCTCATTTAACTTTGAATTAGCTTCATCTAATTCTTCTTTGAAAGCACGAATCTTAAACATTTTTTCTATCTGAGTATCCATTCCTTTTTTCTTTTCCATATACTCTTTTGATAATCCAACATCTTTGTCAAGATTTTTTTCTGTTTCTATAGCATCTAATGTAAGTGGATTACTCATACAATGCTCACAATCTGGGTCGTGAGTAACGCCTTTTAATTTGTCAATCTTATCTAATTTAACTCTAACTTCTGCTTTTAATTTATCTAATTCTACTCCAAATATATCTCTTTCTTGTTCAAGTTTTTCTAACTCTGCATATTTTTCTTGAACATTTTCAGATTCATATGATACTATTTTTAATTCTAAATCTCTTACTACTTGTGATAAATCATATTGTTCTGTTGTAACATTATTTTGTTCGTTATGTGTTGTATTAAATAATTCTTCACCCTCAGATTTCTCTTTCTCTAACACAACAATATCTCTAATTGTATCATCAACAGGTTTTAGTTGTATTGTTAAATTAATAATTTGAGAATTTAAATCGTTATATATTTTAGTTTCATCATCTTTTTTGGTAAGTAAATTTGTTTGATTTACTTCCAATATCGTGGTTTCTTTTTGGAAATCTGCTAATATTTTACCATAATCAATCTTATTAAAATCTCTCAATAAAGTTTGTGTTTCTGAAATCTTATCATTTGCTGACTGATATAAACTATCAAATATATCTGTTCCCATAAATGTAGCTAACAACTCTTTTCTTTCTTTTTGTGTCTTATCAATGAACACTGTGAAGTTGTTTTGGGTGGATAGTGTTGATAAAATGAAGTCTTCGTATGTTCCTATCACTCGGTTAATATTGTAGTTTGTTGTCCGTCTCTGGTCACCATTTAAACTAATTATATCTCCACCATCATCTACCATCCAGAAATTCACATCAACTTTCACATGCCCATCTCTACTTCTTGTAGTAGCTTTTCTTTCAATATAATAATCTAATCCAGCTACTTCGAAATTAGCCTTACAATTAAAATTCTTTTTTTTGTTGTTCAGAACTGATGCAGCTTTGGTTGTGCGTGATGTCATATCAAATAAACAAAATGATAATGCATCTAACAAGGTTGATTTACCTGATGCGTTTGGGGCGAACATACCAACAATACCGTCAAGTTGAGTAAAATCTACTACATTATTTTCACCATAACAAAACATATTTGAAAATTCAAAGTTTTTTAATTTCCAATTTATATTTCGTTTAACTCTTGCTGGTGGTAATTCGTTATTAATATCCTCATTTAACTTTTTAATCTTTATCAACATCTCATCAGTAAGAGTGTGATTTCGTTTTAGGTAATCCTCTATTAATTCATACTGATAATCTGTATCATTAACATCTCCTATAACTATTTGTTGTTCACCTCTTACTCTATCTCGTCTATCTACTCGTGTTATTGTTACATCTTTAATTCCATATCTATGATGAATAACTGCTAAACATTTCTTTAGTTGAGTTCCTTCTGTATTGGAAACTCTAACTCTTAATCTTGCTTTCTTTGGCATATCTTCTGCGTCAGGAACTATTCCATTATCGATATCAATTGTATAATAACCATAATCATTAGGGATTTCAATATATTCTCCTGTTCTTGTTGGAACTTCCCATAACACATATCCGTGTCCGATACTTTCCCCGTGATTTTGTTGAATCAGAGAACCACAATAAGCAATAGTTTTTTCTTCATTTAAATATTGTCTTTTGTGAATATCACCAATTAGACCCATATCATAGTCATCAAAATAATCTATTGTAACCTTACCTGGTAGTGAAAATCCTACATCAGTTTTTGACCTATCTACCGTTCCGTGATATAAAACAATTTTTGTATCGGCTTCAAAATCTTTCGCTTTAATGTAGTCCTCTTCATCTTCCCATACATCCCATACCACGAAACTTACATCTGCAACATCATAAACACCAGAGTGTTTAAGATAATGTAGATTTGGTAAATTTAAATTATTGATGATAGGTGTTAAAACATCTAATCTATTCAAATTATTTAAATTACAATCGTGATTACCTGTGATAACTATCGTAGGACATATCTCTGAAAGAGATTTTAGAAAACGGGAAGTTTGGTCTACGAGTTCAGGTGACATATCGGTTTTTGAATGTGCTATATCTCCACCGA
>Ga0114993_10004392_pt1 | contig 14020 bp, 14 predicted proteins | sample ArcticOcean_MG_C_FD_87042 | JGI IMG/M metagenome (GOLD analysis project Ga0114993, IMG submission 87042) | Marine microbial communities from western Arctic Ocean - ArcticOcean_MG_CB2_150 | ecosystem: Environmental > Aquatic > Marine > Oceanic | place: Arctic Ocean: Canada Basin | collected...
ATGAAATTCGATATTGTTTCAAAAAAATGGTTAAAAAGCGAGGATACATCTGTAAATTATATTTCAACTTTTTTAAAAAGTTAATTTTCAGTTTTATCTATCCACGGGATAGTCGTTACTTCAATACCTTCATCTTCTAGTTCGGCAGTTTCCTCAGGAGTGGCCTTGCCATATATACCTTTAGAATTTTTTTTATCATAATGGATGCTCCTTGCTTCTTGTATAAAATTATCCCCAACATTTTTACAATTTTTTTCAATATATTTTCTAAATTCTAAAAGTTGTTTTTTAATATTTTTTTCTACCTGGTTTGTTTTAGATTTACGATTTGATTTACTTGGTAAATTGGGTGACATAATAGATTTTTTTACAGAACCCGAGTTGCAATAAATACAATTAATAAGATTTTTATTTTTTAAAGATTCATATTCGGTAGAACTAGAGAACCAACTTTCAAATGTTTTGCCACACTTGCATACTAAATTATATTTTATCATAAATAATTATATTAAATTAACTTAAATTTACAAAAACAAAATTATCAATTTCGGTAGTCAGCATTTATATCTATATAATCATGTGTTAGATCGCATGTATAAACAGCAAAAGAAGCATTACCAAGACCAAGATTTATATTAAGATCAATTGATTTGCTTTCCATATATTCTTTTACTGCATCTTCACTATAATTTTTTGCTTTTCTGCTTTGTTCTGCAACCAAATAATTACCTATTTTTACTTGTATTTTATTTTGAATAATGTTTTCACCTGATTTACCAATCGCCATTAGAATTCTACCCCAATTTGGATCTTCTCCAGCTATCGCAGTTTTAACCAAAGGAGAATTAGCAACTGAAAAAGCAACATTCCTTGCCATTGCATTTGATTTACCGCCCATTACATTGATTGTTATAAATTTTGTTGCACCCTCACCATCAACTACAATTTGTTTTGATAGATTTAAAGTTAATCTATGCAAAGCTTTTTCAAACTCTTGGAGCTTAGGGTCTAACACATTATAAATTTTTGAATTTTTTGCTTTTCCAGTTGCGATAATACCAACCATGTCATTAGTTGAAGTATCACTATCAATGGTGATTGCATTAAATGTTGTGGTGCTAACTTTTTTTAAAATGGCTTTCAAAAATACTGAGGGTATATTTGCGTCTGTAAATATAAAAGAAAGCATTGTTGCCATATTTGGTTGTACCATTCCGGATCCTTTAGCTATACCTGAAATTTTAATTATTTTATTTCCTATTTTGCATTCTTCATAAGCCAACTTAGGTCTGGTGTCAGTTGTCATTATTGCGCTAGCCGCCTTAAACCATATAAATTTATTTTGTTCTTTTCTTAATTTTTTTACTAGTTCTGGAATTCTATTTTTTATTTTTAAATATGGAAAATCTTCACCAATTACTCCAGTAGAAGCAAATAATAAATCCGTTATTTTTATTACTTCTTCTACTCCTTTTGGAGATTGAGATGATTTTAAAGTAAGCGCTTTTGACAACGTATGGGCAATTTCTTTTAATCCTTGCGCGCCTTTGATTCCTGTAAAAGTATTTGCATTTTGTGTATTTATCATCAATGCTTTTACAAAATGTCTTTTTATTTTTACATTCCAATTTATACTAGCAGATGTGACTTTTGAAGTTGTATATATTGCAGAAAAGTTAGCACCATCTGGAAAGTAAAATAATGAAAGATCATCTCTGCCATCACCATAAAGATCCGCAGACACAGCAGATACTTCTAGGCCATCAATAGGGTGCAGCTCTTGAAATTCTCCCATTTTTGACACTTTAACTTTTGGATTAAGAAAATTTTTTAAATTAATAGTCATTTATAGTATTTAATATTTTTCATTAATGATTATATAAGACTTAATTAAACTATTGTAGTTTATATTAATTTTTGAAAAGTAATAAGTACTTATGTTAAATTTTAGCAATATCATCGGTAAATTTGTTAAAAGCTCAAACCAAAGAGAGCTTGAACGTATAAAAACAATTGTCGAGAAAGTAAATGGCTTTGAACCAAAAGTCAAAAAAATAACTGATAGTGATTTTCCTATCAAAACGAAAGAATTTAAATCAAAAATTAATAGCGGAACAAAACTGGACGATTTGATGCCGGAGGCATTTGCTTATGTTCGGGAAGCGGCAAGAAGAACTCTTGGAGAGCGGCATTATGATGTCCAATTAATGGGGGGTGTAATTCTTCATCAAGGCAAAATTGCAGAAATGAAAACTGGTGAAGGAAAAACATTAGTTTCAACATTACCAATTTATTTAAACGCATTGTATGGAAGTGGCACACATCTTGTTACAGTTAATGACTATTTGTCCCAAAGAGACTCAGCTTGGATGGGAAAAGTATACAATTTTTTAGGTATGTCCGTCGGATGCATTACTAATGAAATGGACGACGTGACAAGAAAAAAAAATTATAATTGTGATGTTACTTATGGAACAAATAATGAATTTGGTTTTGATTATCTGCGGGACAATATGAAGTATGATATTAATGAAATGGTACAGAGAGAGCATTTTTTTTGTATTGTTGATGAAGTTGACAGCATTCTTATTGATGAGGCCAGAACCCCCCTTGTTATTTCTGGAGCAACAGAAGATAAATCAGATCAATATTTTGTAAGTAATAAATTTATTAAACAATTAGAAAAACTAGATTATGAAATTGATGAAAAAAATAAAAATGTCATGCTTTCAGAAAAAGGAATAGATAAGATCGAAAAATTATCACAAACATATGGAATTTTAAAAAATAATAATTTTTACGACCCTCAAAATATTAATTTGGTTCACCACATTAATCAGGCTCTTAAAGCTAATTTATTATTTTCTAAAGATACAGATTATATAGTCAGAGAAGATAAGGTAGAGATTATTGATGAATTTACAGGAAGAGTAATGGAAGGCAGAAGATTTTCTGATGGCCTTCACCAGGCTCTTGAAGCAAAGGAAAATGTAGAAATTCAAAGTGAGAATCAAACGTTAGCTTCTATTACATACCAAAATTATTTTAGGTTATATAAAAAACTTTCAGGTATGACAGGAACAGCTATTACAGAGGCAGAAGAATTTTTTGATATTTATAAACTTAAAACAGTTTCTATTCCAACAAATACAAATATGATTAGGGGTGATTTAAATGATCAAATTTTTAGAACTTCAGATGAAAAATATAAAGCTATAATAAAAAATATAGAGGATTGTTATAAAAACAACCAACCTATTTTAGTTGGAACTACAAGCATTGAAAAGTCCGAGAAAATTTCAAATCTACTTAAGCAAAAAAAAATAAATCATAATGTCTTAAATGCAAAACAACATGAAAAAGAAGCTAAAATAATAGCTGAAGCTGGCAAACTTAATGCAGTCACTATTGCCACGAATATGGCTGGACGTGGAACTGATATTCAGCTTGGGGGTAACCAAAGTCAGTTAAACGAAAATGAGTTAAATTCAAACAAGGATACAGTTTTAAAAGAAAAAAAAGAAGTAATTAAAAATGGAGGTCTTTTTGTTATTGGAACTGAGAGACATGAGAGTAGAAGAATTGATAACCAGCTTAGAGGAAGATCAGGAAGGCAGGGAGATCCAGGCAAATCTATCTTTTATATAAGTCTAGAAGACGACCTCATGCGTATATTTGGTTCAGAATCAATAGATGGGATAATGAAAAAGTTTGGATTAAAGGAAGGTGAGTCAATAGACCATCCATGGATTAATAAAGCTTTAGAGCGGGCACAACAAAGAGTAGAAGCAAGAAATTTTGACATAAGAAAAACATTATTAAAATTTGATGATGTTATGAATGACCAGAGGAAAGTTATTTTTGAGCAAAGAAGAGAGATTCTTAAGTCAGATAATGTAAATGAAATAATAGAATCATTTTCAAAAGATTTAATTAAAAACTTTTCAGAAGAAAAAACAATTTATGAAAGAGAAAATCAAGTTGAGGCTTTCAAAGTTAAAATCAAACCAGTTTTAGGAAGATCGTTCAATGATATTGAATTTACAGAGCTAATGGACAAGAATAATGACAATTTTGAAAATACTATTAAAGAAAAGTTTAATGAATTTAGACAAAAAAGAAACAAAGCCATCACTGAAGTTTCAAATTTAAATTTAGAAAAAAGAATATTTTTACAAACAGTTGATTTTTTATGGAGATCACATTTACAATATTTAGACCATTTACGACAAGTAGTTGCGCTTAGAGGATATGCACAAAAAGATCCACTTCAGGAGTTTAAAAGAGAAGCTTTTAAATTATTTGAAGATTTATTAAATAAAATTAAAGTAGATTTTATAACTTTTTTAAACAATCTGGAGGTAGTAAATCGAGAAGAAATAAAAGAGGAAAATCAAACTAGAAAAAAGCCGATTACAAACAATCCTGAATGTTTGTTGATAATTAAAAAAAATGAAAAAATATCTAGGAATGAAAAATGCCCTTCTACAGGCAAGAAATATAAGCACTGTTGTGGCGCACTATAAATTATTTATCGTCTTGTCTTTTTTTATGGCCCTAGTTGTGGCTATTTCTAACTATTTAGTTCAATTTCCTGTTGATTATTTTAATTTAGAAAACTTATTGACTTATGGTGCTTTTACATACCCGGTTGCGTTTTTAATTACTGATTTATCTAATCGAAGATATGGAAAGATTATAGCAAAAAAAATTGTATATATAGGTTTTGTATTAGGTGTATTCTTAACTTTATATTTTTCAACAAATTATTCTGATTTAATTTCAATTAGAATTGCGGCTGGATCAGGAATAGCTTTTCTTATTGCTCAGCTGGTTGATGTAAATATTTTTGACAAATTGAGAAGAAAAAAATGGTTTATAGCCCCTCTTACGTCTTCCCTTTTAGGATCAAGTATTGATACTTTTCTTTTTTTTTCTATAGCATTTTATGGAACAGGTATAAATTGGATAACTTTGTCTTTAGGAGATCTTTCTGTCAAAATATTTGTTGCATTAATTATGTTAGTGCCATTTAAAATTTTACTTTCTCGCATAAAGGAAATTTCAAATATAAAAAAAAATATTAGTGCATAGTTTTTTTATTTTTTTCTGTAAATAGCTTTGTAAGCTGATTAATCATTACATCGCCAAGTTCTTGGACATCAGCAATTTTTATAGCTTTTTTATAATATCTTGTTACGTCATGACCAATTCCCACAGCAACGATTTCTATATTACTATTTTCCTCAATCCATTTAACTGTTTGTTTTAAGTGTTTTTCCAAATAATCACCAGAATTTACAGATAGGGTAGAATCATCAACTGGAGCTCCGTCAGAGATTACCATTAATATTTTTCTTTCTTCTTTCCTTTTGTTTATTCTCTTGAAGGCCCACAAAAGAGCCTCTCCATCTATATTTTCTTTCAACAAGCCTTCTTTTAACATTAAGCCTAGGTTTTTTTTAGATTGTCTCCAAGCCTGGTCAGCAGACTTATAAATTATGTGCCTCAGATCGTTTAGCCTTCCTGGGTTGGTAGGCTTGTCGTTTGCATTCCACTTCTCTCTACTTTTTCCACCTTTCCAGTTTTTAGTAGTAAATCCTAAAATTTCAACTTTAACAGAACATCTTTCCAGTGTTCGCGATAATATATCAGCACAAATAGCCGCAACCGAGATTGGTCTTCCTCGCATAGATCCAGAGTTATCAATAAGAAGTGTAACCACGGTATCTTTAAATTTGGTTTCTTTTTCATTTTTATAAGATAAAGAATGAAAAGGGTCTATTATTACTCTAGATAGTTTTGAGGCATCAAGTAGACCCTCTTCCAAGTCAAACTCCCATGATCTATTTTGTTTAGCAAGTAGCTGTCTTTGAAGTTTATTTGCAAGTTTAGTTACAATGCTTTGTAAATTCGTAAGTTGTTGGTCTAAATTTTTTCTTAGTCTAGTGATTTCCTCTTCATTTTCTAGATCTTCTGCTGGTTTGATTTCATCATATTCGCTTGTAAAAATTTTATATTTATCTTTTGTAAATCTATCTTTATTTTCTCTTATTAAATTTGGATCTCCTTGAGTTTCTTTTGCTTGGTGTTCATTAGAATTTTCATTAATATTTTCAGTTTCTGCATTACTATCCAAATCACTTTGTATAGAATTTTCTTGCTGTTCTTCTTGTTTCTTGTTTTCAGAATTATTTTCTTCATTATTGTTATCAGATAGAGAATTTTCATTTTCATTTTCTTGTTTTTCTTGAGATTCGGAATCTTTATAGTTAAGATCTTCAATTAATTTTGCAGTAATTTGACTATATTCTCCTTGATTTTTAACGCTGTTATCTAACTTTTTTAAATGATTTTTCAAATTTTTATCAAATAGATCTTTCCAATAACTTAAAACTTTATTAGTCACATTATTCTGTTTTGTTTTAAAAAAATAATTTCTTAAATACAGCTCAAAAGCTTCCGTTATAGGTACATCAGCTTCCGTTTTAATTTCATCTATTTTTCTGTCTTTAAATTTATTTTCATAAGATTTAATTATATTATTTTTAACTCCTTTCATTTCATCAGAGCCAATTTTTTCATATCTAATTTTTTCGGCTATTGTATATAGAGCTTTAGCAATTTGTCCTTTTGGCTCATTGCTAATAAAAATTTCTTTGTCTGTATGTTTTATTTTTAAAGCTTCAGAATCTGCAAATGCTCTAATATTTGTAAAGTCTTGTAAGTTTTTGAGATGAAGTACTTCTGGCAGATTTAAAGAATCTTTTTGTGTATTTATGTTAGGGCCAAACTTTATTTCAAGATCAAATTTTTCTGAAATGACTTTAGCCGCTGAAGAGATAGCTGCTTTAAATCTTTCTTTTAGAAGTTCCTGTTCATCCATTTTAAAAGCTTTTATATTTTAATATTTATTGAGGATTCTGGCAAATCTTCCCCAAAGCATCTTTGATAGTATTCTGCAATTATATTTTTTTCTAAATCATCACATTTATTTAAAAATGTGACTCTAAATGCATAGCCAACGTCATTAAATATTTCCAAATTTTCAGCCCAGTGTATAACTGTCCTAGGACTCATGACAGTTGAAATATCTCCATTAACAAATCCTTTTCTAGTCAAATCAGCCACTCTAATCATATTTGAAATAACTTCTTTTCCTTCTTTATTATTAAAGCTTTTTGACTTTGCCAAAACTATTTCCAATTCTTTATCAAATTTAAGGTAGTTTAAAGTGGTTATTATATTCCATCTATCTAGTTGGCCTTGATTGATTTGTTGAGTGCCTTGATAAAGACCCGTTGTATCGCCAAGACCTATAGTATTAGTAGTTGCAAATAATCTAAAAAGCGGATGTTGTTTTAAAACTTTATTTTGATCAAGCAAAGTAAAGCTTCCTTCTTTTTCTAGCACTCTTTGAATAACAAACATCACATCTGGTCTTCCCGCATCATATTCATCAAATACCAGGGCCACTGGATTTTGAATTGACCAAGGAAGTATGCCTTCCTTAAATTCAGTTATTTGTTTATTATCTTTAATTACAATTGCATCTTTGCCTATTAAATCAATACGACTTATATGGCTATCCAAGTTTATTCTTAAGCATGGCCAATTTAGTCTTGCAGCCACTTGTTCAATGTGCGTTGATTTTCCCGTTCCATGATAACCTTGAATTAAAACACGCTTATTAAAAGCAAAACCAGATATGATTGCAAGTGTCGTGTCCCTATCAAATTTGTAGGTACTATCAATTTCAGGCACGTGTTCATTTTTTTTTGAAAATCCACTAACTTTCATTTCTGTATCAATACCAAAAACTTGATTTACTGAAATTTTTATATCCGGCTTTATTGCTGCTAAATTTGTCATATTTATTTTACCGTCATTAAATTTTTTAAATGGCTATATGCCAAAGTTATTTTTTTTAGCTTATCTTCAAACTTTTTATTACCAGAATTTCTATCAGGGTGAAATTTTTTTACAAGCGTTTTAAACTTTGATTGTATAGCTTTCCAGTCTGCCGTGAGGTTCAATTCCATAATTTGAAACGCATCTTTGTCTTTTTCACTTAATTTTTTATTTTCTGCTGCGAAAAAATTTTCATTCTTAAAAATTTTGAACTTATCACTTAATGCATTATTCCATAAAATATTAAAAAAATTATCTGTCGAGCCAAATTCCTGAGTTGGTCTGTGCCAAGTTAAATCAGATTTTAAAAAATTTCCAATTTCATTTTCACTCATGCCCTCAAAGTAGTTCCAGCTTTGGTTAAATAGCTTTATATGCTTTTCACATAATAGTTTAAAGTTTCTACTATTATCTTTCTCTTGAGGTGCTTTAAATTTTCCAACTTCTCCACATTTATGCCATTCGCAAATATTTTCCATTGTTTAAATTTATTATATGTTTTAGGATTTTAGAAGTAAAATAATGACTTTTTTAGATAAATTAAAAAAAAAAATTTTAGATGAGTTTAAGCCTGAAGAAATATTATTAATTGATAATTCCAAACTGCATAGTAAACATAAATTTTTTGATTCTAATAAATTTCACCTAAAACTTACAATAAAGTCTCAGAAGCTAGCAAGCTTAAACAAAATCGACGCACACAAAAAAATCTATTCTTTCCTGAAAGAAGAAATGAAAGAAAAAATTCATGCTTTGGAGATAGAAATTACTTAATTAATAAAAAATGAAAGTAAAAATTTTCTAATTTCATTAAAGCTTATATTAAACTTATTAGGTTTGGTAGCGCTTCCTATTTTATTAATTAATATTAAATTAATCTTATTATTAAAGTTTTTTTTATCTTTTTTCATAAAGTAAAGTATTTTATTAATTTCACTTTTTTTAAACAATTTATTAATTTTCATTGGTAGCGATAAATTTAAATAATGCGTTTTTATTAAATTTAACTCATTTAAAGATAATATTTTTTTTTTATAAGCCAGCTCGCTAGCAACCATCATTCCCATAAGCACTGCTTCACCATGATTTAATTTTTTAGAAAAATTTGTTGCACCTTCAAATCCGTGGGCAAATGTATGTCCAAAATTTAAAATCATCCTTAAATTTTTTTCTTTTTCATCTTTATTTATTATCTTTGACTTAATCAGACAACTTCTAATAATTGCAGTTTTTATAATATTTTTTTCTTTTTTATTAATTATTTTTTTCGCATTTTTAGATAACCAGAAGAAGAAACTTCTGTCTTGTATTAATGAATGTTTTAAAATTTCTCCATAGCCACAAATCATTTCCCTATATGGCAAAGTATTTAGCGTTGCTAAGTCTACCAGAACAAATTCAGGTTGATAAAAAGTTCCAATAAGATTTTTACCTTTAACAGAATTAACTGCAGTTTTCCCCCCAATCGCAGCATCGGATTGAGATAATAATGTAGTAGGTATATTAATAAATTTTATACCTCTTTTTGTTAGATTTGAGACAAACGCTGACAAATCTCCCAATATTCCACCACCCATTGAAATTACACAGTCAGATCTTTTAAAATTATATTTTAGTAAATCCTCAATTAATTTGAAAGCCATTTTATAACTTTTAATTTTTTCTGTTACATGCAGTTTACAGATAATTAATTCATATTTTTTTAAAGATACTTTTAATTTTTTTATTAAGGTTAATGGTAATTTTTTATCTACTATTAAAAATATTTTTCTTGCATTAGGTATTTTTTTTTGGATTAAAGATCCCGTTGAATTAATAATTTCATTCCCAAAGTATACGGGGTAAGATCTATCAGCAGTTTTTACAATAATTTTACTATTTTTCATAAAATTTTATTATTTTATTTATAATATCATCTTTACTTTGTCCATTACACTCAATTTCATGATTAGCTAGTTTATAAATATTTTTTCTCAGAGAGTATATTTGTAATAGTGTTTTTTCACTTTTTTCTTTTTTAAGCAAAGGTCTATTCTTATTTCTTTTTGTTCTTTTATCTAAAGTTTTAATATCATCACTTAACCAAAACGATATATCATTTTTCAAAATATTTTCCCTTATAGTTTTGTTCATAAACGCACCACCACCAAGAGCAATTACAGAGTTGTTTTTTTTAAGAGATTCTAGCACTATTCTTTCTTCCTCTTTTCTGAAAAAAGGCTCACCCTTAGTTTTAAAGATTTTGGTAATTTTCATTAAATTTTCTTTTTCAATGCTGCTATCTGTATCAATAAATTCTAATTTAAGCTTTTTGGCTAAAATCCTGCCTATAGTTGTTTTTCCAACCGCCATCATGCCTAATAAAATAAGGTTTTTACTCACAGTTTACCTGAAATTTTTAAATTTGATTTTTCACAATAATGTCTTAATTTTCTAGTGTAAATACAATTTAACAATTATGCAACTCAGATTCAAACCCAAAAGAAGAAGTAGTTTTGTAAATAGAAGTTTTATACTTAAGACTATTTTAGTTGTTATAGTTTTATTTTTAACAATATTTTTGCTTGGTAAAATAGATATGCCACCCCCTACAAAACTTATTAAGCAGGAAATTAGCAATGATAAGTTTATCCTCCTTAAATAAATTAATTAAATTTATAATTTTCTTAAATTTACTTTTTAGTTTTACAATTTCTACAGCTGCGGTAGATATATGGGAAAAAAAAGAAAATAAAGATGTAGAAAATCAAGGTCAAAATAATGAAGAAATCACGATAGAAAGTCCCATATTATCCGATGATATAAATAAAATTACAATTGAAATTGATGAAGAAAAAATTGATAGTTTTAATCAATCTGTAATCGGAATATTTGATCCAGAAGAAAATAATTTTAATTTAAATATGTGGTCGGCATCTGATGGCTCAGATATAAAAAAAATTTTAAAAAGAATAAACAAGCTAAAACTATCTAAATTTTCGGAAGATTTGCTTTTTCAAGTACTGTTTACAAATGCTTATCCTCCTTTAAAAAATTTGAAATCTGAAGAATTTTTAAAAATTAAAATAAATTGGTTAATTAATCTTGAGAGGTATAATGATCTAGAAACCTTATTGAAAAATAATCCAAAAGTGGGAAAGCAACCCAAGGTAATTAAAGTTTTAATTAATGAATATTTATCATCAGCAGATATTAAATCGGCATGTGAAAAAATAAATTTTATAAGTAAAGAAATGCAAAGTGATTATTTAGATAAATTTACAATCTATTGTCTAATCAATGACAATAGAAAAGAAGAAGCCACAATGCTATTAGATCTAATGAAAGAAAGAGGATTTAAAAATAAATTTTTTGAAGACAAAATTAGTTTTCTTTTGGGCTTTCAAGAAAAAACAAACGAAAAAATTTTAGATAATAATCTTTTAAATTTTTATCTTTCTCACATTACTAATAAAAATTTTAAATATGAACCAAATGAAAATACAAATAAATATATATGGAGGTATCTTTCTTCAGCAAATTTAATCCAAGCGAAAAAGTTTGAAGATGAAAATGTTGTATTAACTTATGAGCAAGCTGCCGCACAAAATTCTTTTGAAAATGATGAAATTTTTAAAATTTATCTTCAAATGGATTTCAGCTTTAATCAGCTAGTAAACTCAGAAGAAGTTTACAAAAATCTTCCCAATTATAAAGCTAGAGCTTTAATTTATCAAAGTATCTTGTTAAGCGACAACAACCAAAGAAAAATAGATTTGGCATTTTTATTAAAAAATCTTTTTTTAAAAGATAAAATCTTTAACATATATGTTGAAGAATTAGCTAGTATTTTAAATTCTGTTGATCAAGAAAAAATATCAGAAGACTATATTGAATTAGTGAATAAAAATTTAAATACAAATTTTGAAAACAAAATAAAATTCAATAATGAAATATTACATAGATCCAAAATTATAAAACACTTTTTAGAAAAAAACGTTAAAGTCAGCAAAACTGAAAAAGATTTCAAATCAGTGTATAAAAAGATTAAAAGGAATAAAAAATATTTTATTTCTATAAAAGATATTGTCGTTTTAGAATCTTTAGAGGCCGATGGAGTTTCTTTGCCAGCAAGTTTGGATTATTCAAAATTCTTTTCTCAATTAATAGTCCCTAAAAATTTATATGATTTGGTAAGTCAAAATCAATTAGGCTTAGTTATGCTTAAAATTGTCGAAATAATAGGAGAAGATAATATTAGTGATTTGGATCCCGAAACTATCTATTTTTTAAATAAAATACTAAATGATCTTAATTTAAAAAAAATAAGAAATAATATTTTAAGCGAAGCGTTGCCAGCGAGGATATAGCTAGTAGTATATTGAGATTTCAACAACTTGACTATAATAGTCTTATAATTTATTCATATTTAGATGGCACTTAGACAAATTTTAACTGAACCAAATAGGATTTTAAGACAAAAATCTTCACCTGTAGAAAGTGTTGACCAAAACATTAAAAATCTTATGGATGATATGTTAGAGACTATGTATGCAGCCCCAGGTATAGGACTTGCAGCTATTCAAGTTGGAATACCCAAAAGAGTTATTGTTCTTGATATCGAACATAAAGAAGGTAAGAAAAAACCAATTTTTTTAATAAACCCAGAAATAATTCAAAAATCATCAGATAAGACAACATATGAAGAAGGTTGTTTGTCTGTACCTGGACAATTTGCTGAAATCAATAGACCTGCAAAATGCCATTTAAAGTATTTGGATTACAACGGTCAGCCGCAAGAAATTAAAACTGAAGGTATGTTTGCCACTTGCATTCAACATGAAATTGATCATTTGGAAGGTATACTTTTTATTGACTATCTATCAAATCTAAAAAAATCGATGATAATTAAAAAACTTTCTAAACAAAAGAAAGCAATTGAAAGAATTGTAGTTTAAATTCAATAATAAAACAATGCCACTTAATATAGTTTTTATGGGAACGCCCGAGTTTTCTATACCAACCCTTGAAGTTTTAATTAAAAACAAACTTAATATTTTAAAAGTTTACACTCAGCCTCCAAAAAAATCAAAAAGAGGTCAAAAAATCAATCCATCATCAGTGCAAAATTTTTGTATAAAAAATAAAATAGATTTTGTTAATCCTTTGAATTTAAATAGTAGTGAAGAATTAAATAATTTTAAAAAACTATCGCCCGATGCTGTTGTTGTAGTTGCTTATGGTAAAATAATTCCAAAATCTTTTCTAGATCAAGTTAAGTTTGGATTTATTAATATTCATGCATCTTTACTTCCTAAGTGGAGGGGTGCAGCGCCAATCCAAAGAGCAATCATGAGTAATGATAAAAAAATAGGAGTAAGTATAATGAAGATCGAGGAAAAATTAGATAGTGGGCCCGTCTTAATTTCAAAAGAATTAGAATTAGATAAAAATACAACACATGGTGAAATAGAAAAAAAACTTTCTATAGTGGGAGCCAATTTATTAATAGACTGCTTAAAAAATTTAGAGGGGAGTGCTTCAAAATTTAAAGATCAAAATCATACTGAGGCTACTTATGCCAAAAAAATAAATAAAAACGAAACAAAAATTAATTGGAATTTAGATGCGAGTAAGGTTCTTGCACATATTCATGGCTTGAGTCCAAATCCTGGATCCTGGTTTGAATATGAAAAGGAAAGGTTTAAAGTTTTAAGGGCTAAGCTATCATCAGACAAAGGAAAACCAAGTGTAGTTCTCGATGAAAACTTAACGATTGGATGTAAATCAAAGTCGATTCAAATTTTAGAACTACAACGTCAAGGCAAAAATAAACAAACTGTTAAAGAATTTTTGCTGGGTAAAAAAATCAGCAAAGGGTCAACCCTAAACTAATGCGAAGATACAAATTAAAAATAGAGTATGATGGAACATCATTTGTTGGGTGGCAATTTCAAAAAAATGGTTTGTCTATCCAAGAGGTTTTGCAAAAAGCCATATTTAATTTATCTAATGAAAAAGTCATAGTAACGGGGGCAGGAAGAACAGACTCAGGCGTACATGCGCTAGAACAAATTGCTCATTTCGATTTAAAAAAAAAAATAAAAAAAAATTCCTTTTTAACTAACAT
>Ga0114993_10004393_pt1 | contig 14019 bp, 14 predicted proteins | sample ArcticOcean_MG_C_FD_87042 | JGI IMG/M metagenome (GOLD analysis project Ga0114993, IMG submission 87042) | Marine microbial communities from western Arctic Ocean - ArcticOcean_MG_CB2_150 | ecosystem: Environmental > Aquatic > Marine > Oceanic | place: Arctic Ocean: Canada Basin | collected...
CAGCAACTGTCATAACAACTGCCGTATCTAATTTTATTGTAACAGCCAATGCTGAGCAAATCCCTAACACCTGTAATGTTATAGGATTATTATTCATCAATGGATCATTAAGTACAGCCTGTGATTTCTTATTTAAAAGACCCATTAAGCATCGCCTTGATTACGTACACGATTAAAGTATGATTCATATTTTATTAAATCTTTTAATAAAAACTTATTTAGACCTCTAGTAGTCATTGTTGCACCAGAAATGCCATCCACTTGATGATATGCCTCAGAAGAAGTTTCATCAACGATACCTTTTATTGATTGAATTCCAATAAGGACACCAGAGGAATCAATGAATTGCTTACCTTTGAAATTACTTTGAAACCATGGCTTCTCTACTTCACCACCTAGACCTGGAGTTTCTTTATGTTTATAAAAAGTAATACCCTTAGCAGTCATCAAATCCGATTCTATTGCAAAATATCCATATAGAGTTGACCATAAGCCTTTTCCAGATATTGGAATTGAATATCCATCAACTTTGCCTTTTATTTTTTTAATAAAAATTGGAAACTCATTTTCAAAGTCACTGATTTGTTCTGCAGTTTTATCTGCAATTAAATTTCCATCTTTATTTACTACAATACTTGTAATGTAAGTATTGAAAATATCTTGAACTATTTCAAGTGTCCATGGCTCTTCTTTTGTTTCATAAAACTCTAAAGATTGAAGAATATTCTTCTTTATATCTATTTTAATATTTAATTCTTGTCTTTCACTTAATGCAGAATTTGATATTGATAAGAAGAAAGCAAGCACAGTAGTAACAACCAGAGTAAAACCAATTGTATAAGTATTACTGCGCATATCGAGCTACTCTTTTTTTAATATTTGATTGAATGACAAACCAATCAATTAAAGCTGCGAAGGCATTGACCAATAAGATTGACAACATTACTCCTTCAGGATATGCCGGATTGATTGATCGGATAATAACTGTTAATGATCCATATAAAATTCCATATATCAAACGACCTTTATTTGTATGGCAACCTGTAACCGGTTCTGTTGCCATAAATGCAGTCCCAAATAAAAAACTACCCATTACTAAATGATAATGTGGCGGTATTGAAAGCATAGAATTTGTAGAAAAAGGCGCTAGAATATTTGTTAATAAAGCCGTAGAAAGAAGTCCAATAATGGCACCTAATATAACTCGCCAGTTTACAATTTTTATTAGTGAGAGAAACAATGCACCCATTATAATTAATAGTTTATTTGTTTCACCGATTGACCCGGGGATCCATCCCCAAAACATATTCCACCAAGAGTAATCAAATTGTAAGAAATTATTGAAAAGTGTTGTTGCGTTTTGGCCTACTTCTGATGATGGCAAAGCTAATGCTGTGGCACCTGAATATCCATCTGGTCCTAAAACCCACACTTTATCACCTGATATTCTTGATGGGTATGTAAAAAATATAAAGGCTCTTGCCATTAGAGCAGGATTGAAAATATTCATCCCAACACCACCAAAAATTTCTTTACCTATCACTATTCCAAAAGAAGTACCAATAGCTACTTGCCATAATGGAATTCCAGCAGGCATAGTTAAAGGTATTAGAGCGCAAGTGACTAAGAACCCTTCACTAACTGGATGTTTTCTAACAACAGCAAAAAGGAGCTCCCAAAATGCGCCTGAAGCAAATGTAACAATTATAATTGGTAAAATCTGATTAAGACCAAACCAAAAGTTTCCAAAATTGCTTCGTTGAATGAATAATGCAGTAGCATTTTGATAACCAACGTTCATTGCGCCAAAAATATAAAGAGGTAAAAGAGCGATGACGACTAGAATCATGACACGTTTTGTATCAATACTATCCCTTATATGAGGTCCAGATTCAGTTACTTCATCTGTGCTAAAGAGAATAGTATCTGTTGCTTCAAAAATAGGATATAGTTTCTCTAAAGAGCCACCTTCTTCAAATTTGTCTCGATACTTATCTAGCATCTTTCGAAGAATTGATAACATTTATCCCTCTTTCTCCATTAAATCTAATCCTTGACGAATTACTGCACCTAAATCAATCTTGCTCGGGCAAGCAAAAGAGCATAGAGCAAAATCTTCTTCATCACATTCAATTATACCTAACTGTTCCATTTCTTCAATATCTTCGACTAAAATAGCACGATAAAGTGAGTTTGGTAATATATCCATTGGCAATACATTTTCCCATGAATTGAGAGGCACCATGTAACGCTCACTACCGTTTTTCAACGTATTAAAATTATAAAGCTTATTATGGAGACCAAAAAAAGCATTTGTTAAACTATATCTTGTTTTAGATGATCCAAGCTTCAACATTCCTAAAAATTCTCGTTCACCACCTTCTGGTAATACAGAAATAGTTGAATCATAAAAGCCAAGGAATCCATCAATATTTGATTTTTTACCAGTAAGAACATTTCCAGAAATTACTCGCTGATCTCCTTCATTCAAGTTATCGCGAATTAAAGCTTCAATTTGTACTCCTAAACGAGATTTAATATGACTTGGTTTTTTAATCCCAGGGCCACCAACTGTTGTAAATAGAGTTGTATCAAGTTTTCCAGTTAAAAAGAAATTTCCAATTCTAACAACATCTTGTATATTTATTGTCCAAACAATCTCCTTAAGAGAAAGAGGCGCAATATGATGAATTTGAATACCCACATTTCCAGCAGGATGAGGTCCATTAATTAAATGATGTTCAACGCTTTCTACATCTAACAATGTATCAGAAACAGTATTCTTATTATAGGATAGGTGAACTTTTCCGGAAGTTAAAATTTTTAGTATATTTACACCTGCTTGAAAAGGTGCTAATCTTGTTCGAAGCGCTACATCAACATTAACTGCTAAGGGTGCTGTATTCCACCCAGAAATAAATATATCTCTTGGTATATCTTTTGGGTCAGCAACTTTATTATATGGCCTCTGGCGAATAAAAGGGAAAATATGTCCTTCTAAAAGAGTTCTCAAAATTTGATCTCTATTTAATCCAGTAATTTCGGCAGGTCGATATGCTTTGAAAGTCTCTATTTCTTCATCATCAGATAATTCAATAATAATATTCTCGATGGTTCTTCTTGGACCATATTGTATCTGCAATACTTTACCAGCACCAGGTGAAGGCCATGTAATATCATGATTAGATTTACTGTGAAATAATGGAGAGCCAACTTTAACTGTGTCTCCTTCTTTTACCATAAGTTTAGGTTTTATACCATTAAACTCAGTTGGCTGAAGAGAAACTAATTTAGGATTAAAGCCTTTATTAACTTCATTTGAAGGAACACCCGCAATTCCAATATTATGCCCTTTTCTAATATTTATTTTAGACAAATATTAACTCTATAAACTAAAATTAGATTCCGTTAAAAATAACTAAAGATTCATTGATCCAATTCGCAACTGGGCCAAAATACCAACCAAAAATAAAAGTTGGTATCGCGAGGACTAAAAGTACAACAGTCACCAATTTTGAAGACGGCATTGAAATTGATTCACTTCTCTCTCCAAATAAGTACATATGTTTTACAACGCGAATATAATAGTAAAGAGAAATCACACTATTGATTACCCCTACAAAAGCAAGCCAATAGTACTGAGAACCAGCTTCAATAACTGCCGCAAAAATATAAAATTTTCCAATAAAGCCTGCTGTTGGAGGTAAACCGGTCAGAGCTACCATAAAAAGAGTCATAACTACACCAACAAAAGGCATTTTCCAACCTAAGCCATTAAAATTTTCAAAATTCTCACCACCAAATTTGCCTTGAACATAAATAACTACATAAAATGCTCCAAGGTTCATAAATAAATACATAGTAAGGTAAATCATGATAGCATAAATACCAGATTGTGACATGAGTGGTAAAGCCATCATCATATAGCCAGCATGGGCAATACTAGAATAAGCTAACATGCGCTTTACACTATTTTGTTGAATAGCAACTAGGTTACCAACAGTCATTGTAGCAGCTGCAAGGATACCTAATAATTGAGGCCAAGGTATACCATTTAAAGCTAGCCATGATTCTGATGAGAATGCATTCCCATCACCAAAAACTTGATTAAAAAAACGTATAATCATTGCAAATCCAGCGGCTTTAGGTGCAACAGATAAGTAAGCAGTTATAGTTGTGGGTGATCCTTCATATACATCAGGAGTCCAAAAATGAAATGGTACAGCTGAGATTTTATAACCAAAGCCAACAAGAATAAAAACAGTTGCAATGATTAAGGCTAGGCTTGCATCAGAACTCAGACTAGCAATCGCGGACTGCATTTCAAAAAATTTTGTTGTGCCCGTAAGGCCGAATAAAATACTTAAGCCGTATAACATAATACCTGAAGAAAATGCACCATAGATTACGTATTTAAGTGATGCTTCATTACTCTCAGGTTTTTTCTTTAAATAACCCGCTAAAAAGAATGACATGATTGAAACTATTTCAATAGCAATATAAACCATTAAAATATCAATTGCTGAGGCCATCAAAAATAACCCAAAAGCCATGATAGCTAATATTGAATAATACTCTCCCACCCTATAATCTTTTAGCTCTTTTGAATTAAAACTCATCAAAATAACTAAAGCCGTAGAAATCAATATTAAAACCTTAAAAAATTGAGAAAATGGATCAATAGCAATTGTTCCCATAAACAAGCTTGAAATTAAGCTGCTACTAATGCGAATAGAAAATAAGGTTAATGCTAAACCTCCTAATAACCACCATGCAACTTTATAAGACTCTTCCCTACGATAAAATAAATCTGCAATTATAGCAGTAAGAACCGTGACTGTTAGAATCAGTTCTGGCCAAAAATGGGCTAAGCTATTCAGATTGCTCATAAAACTCCCTACATGGCAGCGGCTAGTCCACCATAGGACACAACCGATTCAATAAGTACATTTAAAGTAGCCGCAATCAAATCCAAAAATGGCCGTGGATAAACACCTAGAATCAATGTTATCACAGCTAAAGGAATAACAGTGAATAACTCTCGTTTATTTATTTCTGGAATATCATTGTATTTTTCATTAGCTGGACCAAAGAACATCCTTTGGAATGCCCATAAGAAGTATGCTGCATTCAAAAGTATACCGAGAGTTGAAATGATGACCACTGTTTTAAAAACAGGAAATGCACCAATAAAAATCATAGCTTCGCTAATAAATCCGCTAAAGCCTGGTAATCCAAGCCCAGCAAAGAATGCAATAGCAACAAATGCTGTATAAATTGGCATCTGAGAGGCCAAACCACCAAAACCTTCTATATCTCTATGATGGGCCCTATCATAGATAACACCAACCAATATAAAAAGCATAGCAGAGATTGTTCCATGATTGAACATTTGGAAGACTGCACCTCCAAGACCTGCCTGGGCACTAATAAGGTTTTCTCCATTCATCTCTGAAGCTGCAATAACAGCAGCCATGCCTATTAATGTATAACCCATATGATTTACAGATGAATAGGCGACCAATTTTTTTAAATCTGTCTGAGCGAGTGCACACATAGCACCCCATATCACATTGATTAAGCCCAGAACCGCCAATGCTCCAGCAAACCAGAAAACACCATCTGGGAGCATATTATAGTTAACTCTTAAAATTCCATAAACACCTAGTTTAAGAAGTACGCCTGCAAGAATTACAGATATGGCAGTTGGTGCTTCTACATGAGCTAGAGGTAACCATGTATGAAATGGAAAAACAGGTACTTTGATTGCAAATCCAATAAATAGTAATACCCAAATGACTTTGATTGCGCTCATCCCCCACCATAACATTCCATTTAAGGCTGTAGGCGCTGTCTCAATTAAGACTAACATATCAAATGTATTACCACAAGTAAAGTAAAGAGCTAAGATTGCGATAAGCATAAGAACAGAGCCAAACAAAGTGTATATGAAGAATTTAATTGCTGCATATTCACGTTGAGGTCCACCCCACATTCCAATAAGGAAATACATGGGTAAAAGCATTACTTCCCAAAAAATATAGAATAAAAAGAAGTCAAGAGATAAAAAGACACCCATTACTCCAGTATTCAATAATAAGAAAAGTGAAAAATAACCTTTAATAGCCTTATCGATATTCCAACTGACAAATACGCCAATAAAACCTATTAAAGCCATTAAGAACACCATAGGAAGACTTAATCCGTCTACTCCTAATATGTAGGTAATGTTAAATGAAGGTATCCATTCAGCTCGCTCCATAAATTGAAATGTCCCATTGCTCGCATCAAAGATGCTCCAAAGGTAAGTAGCCAAAACCAATTGTAGTCCAGAGAATACAGCAGCAATCTTCTTTATCACTTCTGATTTATCTCTAGGAACAAAGGCAATAGCAACCATTCCAAGAATAGGAAGCCAAATGATCCAACTGAGTAAATGATTCATACTTAGCCCTTTATGAAATCGCTATACCGCCTGGAAAACCAGGATTAAAATGACACCAATTAATGCAAATAGCATATAGTTCTGCAAGCGACCCGTTTGCACTTGTTTAAGTTTTTCTCCGAATCCTTGTGCAGTGCGCCCTACTCCATCAACTAAAGTTTGGTCTAAACCATCGTAATCCATACGACCCGCAATCTTTGATAGCATTTTAGTTATGTGACCAAAACCATTGATAAAATATTTATCATATAAATCCCAATCTACATATGCTACAGCACGAGAAAGCTTCAAGAATGGTTGATACAAGAATCGGTCATAGTTTTCATCAAAGAAATATTTATTCAATGACAATTTGTACAAAAAGCCCATTTTTTTAGCCCAAACTTCAGGGGAAAATTTTTCTTTAACATACATTAAGTAAGATAACCCTATACCGAGAGCTGCTACTAAAAGGGAAAGGGCCATTGCAGTATAATGAGCATGATGCACACCTTCATATATCTCTTTTGCAGAAGGATTTCCAGGAACAGCAGAATCACTAGCCCTAATTAGTTCAGTGAACCAACCATGATCTGATAATGGATTAAAATAAGGTAAAGTATAAAATAGGAAAAAACTTAAAGTAGCTAAAAGTATCAGTGGGAAGGTCATTACTTTTGGAGATTCATGAATTCCATTAAAAACTTTTTGAATTTTGGGCGTACCATAAAATGTCATAAAAATTAATCGGAACATATAAAATGCGGTAATTGCCGCTGCGCCAAAACCAAAAACAGGCAATAAAAAGTGCTGAGGATAATGTTGTGAGAATGATAGAGTCCCAGCTAAAATAGCATCTTTAGATAAAAAACCTGAAAACAATGGGACACCTGAAATTGCTAATGTAGCAATTAACATTGTCCAGTGAGTTAGAGGCATTTTAGATTTGAACCCACCCATGTTTCGCATATCCTGAGGATCAGTATCATGATCTTTAAGCTCATGCAATGAATGATGCATAGCATGAATAACAGATCCAGAGCCATAAAAGAGACATGCTTTAAACATTGCGTGAGTCAGTAAATGAAAAAAAGCAGCTATGTAATTTCCAACTCCAACTGCTAAAATCATATAGCCCAACTGACTAACTGTGGAATATGCTAAAACTTTTTTTATATCATTTTGCGTGACAGCTATCGTAGCTGCAAATAATGCGGTAAAACCACCTACATAAGCAATGATCGTAAGAGCTTCTGGGGAAAATAAAGGGAAAAGCCTTACCGTTAGGTATACACCTGCTGCTACCATTGTTGCAGCATGCATCAAAGCAGACACAGGGGTAGGGCCTTCCATCGCATCTGGCAACCAGATATGCAATGGAAACTGCGAAGATTTTCCAACAGCTCCCATAAATAATCCTACACCAGCAAAAGTGAGTAACGAGCCAGTTACTGCTCCTTCTGAAACTCCTTTGAAAAGGTCTTGAAAATTAAATGAGCCAATAGCTGTGAACAAGATCATAATACCAATAAAAAACCCAATGTCTCCCACTCTGTTTGTCAAAAAAGCTTTTTTACTAGCATCTGCAGCCGAATGCTTTTCAAACCAATGACCAATTAACAGGTAAGAGCTCACACCTACTAGCTCCCAAAAAATATAAAGAGACATTACATTGTTGGCTAAGACTATACCATTCATTGAAAAGGTAAATAAGCCTAAATATGCATAATACCTATTATAACGAATGTCACCTTTCATATACTCCAAAGAAAAAATATGGGTCATACTTGAGATCAAAGAAACCACCACCAACATTACAATAGTGATATTATCTATCCAAAACCCAAGCGAAATTTTAAAAGCCCCTAAATCAATCCATGGAATTACAGCTTCATGTGAGAAATCAGCATCCCAATTCATAAGCATATTCATCAGCAATGATAATGAAAGGACTAGTGTAATTAAAATTGCGCCAACAGAGACCCAATCTCCTTGCCGAGGTAATCGTTTGCCAAAAATAATATTTATAATAAAGGCAACAAGAGGTAAGAATAAAATCAGCAAACTAAAATCTGTAATAATATTTCCAGTTATCATTGCTTCAACTCACTTACATCATCAATATTAATTGTATTAAAATTATTAAAGATATTTATAATAATAGCTAAAGCAACGGCTGCTTCAGCAGCGGCTAAAGCAATAACAAATAAAGCATAAACATGACCGGCCATATTCATTCCACCAAAACGAGCAAACGCTAAAAAATTGATATTAGCAGCATTTAAAATAAGCTCAATGCTCATTAAAACAGCCACGCCATTTCTACGTGTAACAACACCATACAAACCCAAAGAGAATAGAATAGAACTAACTAGTAAATAGTTTGTTAAACTATCCATTAATTTTCTTTCCGCGAAAGAGTTGTGGCCGCAATTAATGCTCCAAGAAGCAATAAAGAAACAGCTTCAAAAGGTAAAAGATAATCCATCAACAATAATCTACCTATTGCGCTAGTAGTATCTGTTGGCTCAGCATTTGGCAAAACTAACCAAGGTGTATTCAAGATCATATATCCAAGCAAGGCTATAAAACAAACAACGACTATTGCGCCAACGCTCTTCTGCATAGATGTATGACTAATGTTTACAGAGGTGATTTTATTTGTCAACATAATTCCAAATATTATCAACACAAGAATTCCACCGACATATACTACAATTTGGACAACAGCTAAGAAATCTGCCCAAAGAAAGACATAAAGACCAGTTACTCCAATAAAAGTGAACAATAATGCATAAGCTGAATAAAGTAAGCTTTTACTTTGGACAACCATAAGAGCAGAACCAATAGTAATACCTACAATAACCCAAAAAGCAATATCAGCCATTATGCTTTAGCCTCTGGCAGGGGTTTTTGAAGATTCTCTTTTTCTTCAGTACTTAATTTTTTAGCAAATTGATATATTAAATCAGTACGGTCAAATTCTGAAAATTCATAATCAATAGGATGCTTTGAGCTATTTGGTCCACCAACCATAAAAATACATTCTTCAGGGCAAGGATACGCGCAGAGATTACAATAGCAACACTCTGACATATCAATTGTAAACCGACTTACAACCAACGCTTTTTTTGTACCATTTGAAGTTTCACCAGTATGTTTAACATCCGGGATATCTTCACCACGTGTTGGCGCTTTGATTGTATCTATTTTAATACAATCTACTGGACATGCTCTTTCACATTTTAAACAACCAATACAATCATCAATATCAACGTGAAGGCGCGAACGAATAACATTATAATTTTCATGTTCAAAGCCAATATTTCGTTCAGGACGAGGCCATCTTTCCTCTGGATACTGAAGTGTAACATTATCGCGCTTAATATTCACCATATGTTTCCAGGTGATACTCATCCCTGTTAACAGAGTGCTTAGTGTATCATATATGTTTTGAAAATATCTTGACATAATTTATCCGAAAATTAATTTCCAAATTCCTACCCCGAAAATGTTGAACATGGTAATTGGTATTAAAACTTTCCAACAAACATGCATTAGCTGATCAACACGAAGCCTAGGGAAAGTCCAACGAAACCACATCATAACAAAAATTAAAAAACCCAATTTGCTCATAAACCAAAATAAGCCCCATAAGCCTGTATTAAATAAACCGGGAATAGGACTTTGCCATCCACCTAAAAACCCCGCTACTGCTAAACCACTCACTACAAGCATATTTGCATATTCACTTAGGAAAAAGACTGCCCATCTAAATCCTGAATATTCCGTCATCCAACCCGCAACAAGTTCTGATTCGGCTTCTGGTATATCAAATGGCGTCCTATTAGTTTCAGCTACCGCACTAATAAAAAAAGTAAAAAAGGCTACGAATGAAAAAGGATTATTAAAAATAATCCAATTAGGAAGGATTCCCCAAACAGAACCTGACTGAAAAGCTATTAATTCTTGAATATTCAAAGTTCCAGCCATCATAATTGGAATAATTATTGATAGACCCGCAGGTATTTCATAAGATATAATTTGAGCAGCAGAACGCATAGCCCCATATAACGACCATTTATTGTTTGAGGCCCAACCTGCCATAACAATACCAACAATACCAATTGACCCAACTGCGATAATATAAAAAACGCCAACATTGAAATCTACAACCTGCAAAGTTGAACTAAATGGCACGGCTGCTAAGCCTAAAAAAGCTCCAATAAAAATAATATATGGAGCCATTTTAAATAAAAATTTATCTGAAGTCTCAGGAACTGTATCTTCTTTAACAAGTAGTTTAATTGCATCAGCCGCTGTTTGCAGCACTCCCCATTTACCTGCATGCAGGCCGGGACCTTGGCCCATCGGCCCAACTCTATCCATCATAAAAGCTGAAACTTTTCTCTCTACATAAACTGCTATCATTGCATTCAAAGCCATAACCAAGAACAAAGGAATACCCGATATCACCACAGCTAGGAGGAAGGACAAAACAGGAAAATCTCCAAGTGTTACAAACCAATTTATTAGAGTATCAACTGTCAACGGTCTATTTCTCCTAAAACAATATCTAGACTACCTAAAATAGCAATAACATCTGAAATCATCCATCCGCGAGAAACCTCATCTAAACAAGAAAGAGCGGTAAATGCAGGTGACCTCATTTTTACACGAAATGGAACCGGCGTGCCATCACTAACTATATAATACCCTAGGTCACCACGCGGGCTTTCTGTCCGACGATAAACTGATCCTTTTGGTGGCCTAATCTTCTTTGGTAATGCTTGATGGACATCACCACTTGGAATTTCTTTTAAAGCTTGACGAAGGATTTTAATACTTTCTTTAATCTCGAGCATTCGAACCCAATAACGATCATAACAATCACCAAGTGTTCCAAATTTTCCTGTACCCGTAGGAATATCAAAATCAAACTTTTCATAAATAGAGTAAGGTTCATCTTTTCGCACATCCCATTTTACACCAGAGGCTCGCAAATTTGGTCCAGTCACTCCGTAACTAACAGCGACATCAGCCGGTATAACCCCAACATCAGCCGTTCTCTCAACAAAAATTTTATTAAATGAGAGTAAATTATTATACTCTTTGATCTGAGGTTCAAAATAATCTAAAAAATCAGTACATATAGTTTCAAAATCTTTTGGCAAATCATGAGAGACACCACCAATCCACATATAGTTGTATAATAACCGTGCTCCACAAGTATACTCAAACATATCTAAAATTCTTTCTCGATCACGAAGCATATAAAGAAAAGGAGTGAAAGCGCCAATATCTAAACCATATACTCCCAATGCCAAAAGGTGACTTCCTATTCGATTTAGCTCACCCATTATAACTCGAATATATTCAACACGTTCTGGAACCTTAATTTCCATTAATTCTTCCATCGCGACTACATAACCAAAGTTGCTATTCATGGAAGCTAGATAATCACATCTATCTGTAAATGGAATGACCTGCTCATAGGTAACATTTTCTGAGTGCTTTTCAAAACATCGATGCAAATAACCTAAATGAGGTCTGATTTGAGAAACAATTTCACCATCAGTCATTACTTCTAGCCTCAACACTCCGTGAGTACTGGGATGCTGAGGGCCAATGTTGAGAATCATTTGATCGCCTTGGACTACTCCCATCCGTCTTCTTCTTTCATTTTGGGTACTACTATACCATGATACGACTCTTGACCTTCATAATCTTTCCTTAATGGCCACCCCTCCCAATCATCAGGACATAAAATTCGTCGTAAATCTCTATGCCCTTCATAAACAATACCAAACATATCATATGTTTCACGCTCAAACCAGTCACCAATGCGCCATATTTTTTCAATTGATGCTACTTTTGGTTCCTTACGATCATGACTTATCAGAATTTCTATTTTGTGACGATATTCCATTGAATGAAGATTATAACGAGTTTGCAATGAGGCTTCTTCACCTAAATCAATACCTGTAATACACTCTAATTGATCGAATGCTAAATTTGGATCTTCTTTCAAAAATGTGGCAATATTGAACCATTGGTCAGCTTTAAGTTCCACTTGTTTCTCTGCTAAATCTTCACTTTCTATAACTGAACCAGGGAACTGATCCATAATTACTGCTTTAATTTCAGCTGATGTCATACACTTTTACGAGTAAGAGGGCGCTCAGTTTGAATCTTTTCTTGTAATTTTAGGAGTCCTTCAATTAACGCTTCTGGTCTAGGAGGACATCCTGGTACGTAGACATCAACAGGGACAACTAAATCAACTCCTTTTAAAACATGATATCCATGCTGCCAGTAAGGACCTCCACTAGTAGCGCAGCTTCCCATAGAAATAACATATTTTGGCTCAGCCATTTGTTCATATAATTTTTTTACACGCAGTGCCATTTTCATTGTCACTGTCCCCGCCACAATCATTACATCTGCTTGACGAGGAGATGAGCGTGGCATCATGCCAATTCTTTCTAAATCGTGACGACTTGCAGCAGATGACATCATCTCAATAGCACAACAAGCCAAGCCAAATTGAAAATACCACGGTGAAGTAGAACGAGCCCATCCAAGCAACTTATCCATAGAAGCTACAATAATATTATCTTGAAATTTATTTTCTAAAACACCCATTATAATTCCTGTGATATTTTGTTTTGCCCACTTAGGTTCGCGTAACGTCCACGACCATATTTTACATTATATTTTACCCAATCTAAATCTTCTCGTTTCCATACATACGCGAGGCCAACAATTAGAATTAGTAAGAAAATTGCCATTTCTATAAAAGCTAAAAGCCCTAATTCATTGAACACGACAGCCCAAGGGAAAAGGAAAACAACTTCTACATCAAAAATAAGAAAAATCAAGGCAACAACATAAAATCTAATATTAAACTGTACCCATGCCGAACCTTCAGATTCTTCACCACACTCATAGGTAGAAAGCTTATCAGGGTTTGGATTATTGGGGGCAACAAGTTTTTGAATAAGTAAAGGCACATAGACAAGCACGATGCCCATAAAAATAAAAATGAATATAGTTCCGAAGTCGCGATACATTAAATTTATTTCTCTCCTACAGATTACAAATTTAGAGAATTAGTTAAAGTTTCGGCAAGGTAAACTTCGATTATTATTCACTTATTTTTTCAACTTGAAGATTCAAGTTAAAATTCATAGTGAATTCCGATTGTTGAAGCTTATCTACTTAACCTAAATTATTGAACTTATGGCTTTAACAAATTCTTTATTAGCTACAATAATGCCTTACCTCCCAAAAAGTCTTGTAAGACCTTTTGCCAAACCATATGTGGCTGGAGAGACTATTGATTCGGTTATCAAAATTACAAAAGAATTGAATGGGCATGGCTTCTCAACCACATTAGATATTTTAGGTGAATTTGTTAATTCTAAAGAAGAGGCTAATAAAATAAAAAATGCTTATTCTGAATTAATAAAAAGAATTTCTATTGAAAAATTAGATAGTACCATTTCAGTAAAGTTGACACATCTTGGACTAGGCATTGATCCTAATTTAGGAGAGGAAAATATTTATTCATTATCTTTAACAGGTAAAGAAAA
>Ga0114993_10004396_pt1 | contig 14011 bp, 8 predicted proteins | sample ArcticOcean_MG_C_FD_87042 | JGI IMG/M metagenome (GOLD analysis project Ga0114993, IMG submission 87042) | Marine microbial communities from western Arctic Ocean - ArcticOcean_MG_CB2_150 | ecosystem: Environmental > Aquatic > Marine > Oceanic | place: Arctic Ocean: Canada Basin | collected...
ACCCCACGGTCCTCTAAACCAATTAAAAGCCATCATCCTTCTACCAGACTTTTCTGGAATAGAAAATATGTCTTCTTTTGCAGCTACAAGAACATTTCCCTCAACCTCAACAACAAGCCCACTGCCACCTTGCACACCGCCAGCAATTGGTCCTCTATCCATATTTGCAAAAGCAGATATAGAGCGTCTTGAGTTTTGGATTGCATACAACTGGTCAAAGTTAGACATTCTCGTAACATGATAGACTGTGGCTCTAACTTCTTTCGGTAATGCTCTTTTGAATATGGAACCAGATAGTGGCATCCACATGTTGTTTGCAACCGAGCCGGGGCCACCTCTTACCGTTGAGGTAGCTGACATATCTGATCCATAACCAGCAGAATCAAAAATAAGTTCTGATAAACTCATTTGATGTGTTATAGGTGCAAAATCTCCAGTAGCAATTTCATCAAGTTCAACTTCTTCTTTTTTTACTTTTTTTGGTCTATGCACTCTACCTCTTTGGCCAGCAAGCCGCTCTTTACGTTTTCGATCATTACTGGAACGAATACTTTCTAGGCCTTGTTTAATAGTATCTATTATACCTTCGTCAATTTTATCTTGAAAACTCTCGAATGACAACTTGGGGCTTGATGCAGATGTGGTGAAGTTCTTCTTTCTCATCACAGTCTTTGCGACCAACTCAATCTCATCCTTCTTGTATTTCAAAACAAAAGGTAGATTGATGTTAGTCTTCATATCATTGATGACAGCGTTTGCTTGGTCAGGCAACTTTGCAATCTTCTTGCCGTGTCTTCGGTATGCTTGTTTGAAAAGACGAATGAGTTCTGCAACTGTAATCTGTTTGATATTGCGAGCATCATTTACTCTATCCATAAAGTGTCGAGTAAACTCTACATCAATATCTAATGAGGCAAAAAGTCTGTCAGCATATTTCTCTATTTGGTCAAGGTCAGATTGTGTAATCTTTCTTTGACCAAGTTCTGTGGAGGCATTCAAGTCAGCAACAGGTCTTTGCATTCCTACAGAACCGCCTAAAACATACTCTTTGAAGGTTTCCATTACTTTGCCTCTTTTCTCTCTACTCTTCTTTTTTCAGTATCAAATAGTTTACATAACTCCAATATATTTTCTGCTTTTCTGACTTTAGTTCTGAATGTCTTAGAACCATTTTTTACCACATCTAAAGTAAATAAATACATCTTGCACTTAAAAAGTTCATCTGCACCTTTAACTGGATCATACTCAAAAATTATTTTATAATGTTCATCGGTTGATTTAAGATGGTCAGATAATATTTGTTGTGCTGATACTTGCTTAACCTCTTCATCAACAAAAGCTTGAATTTGATTCTTATATGCCTTATGCATTTCTAATGTAGCAAGTTCAATATCTTGATACGTCACTTCTTTCATCAAATCTTGAAATTGTGCTTCTGTCTCATCTACTAATAGATGATACTCTCCCACTAAAGTTTCATCATCCTTTTCATAATTATATAATATAGTTACATTAGAAAGATTTTCGTCTGTATAGTATACATCCACAATTTTATTAGAAAAAATAGCCATAATATATTCCTTTATGCTTTATTTATTTTGAACAGATATGTATTGGTGACTGTTGCTGTTCCAGAGGGAAATTGTTGTGCCCGATAATCGTCAGTCCCAACCAATAATGTGCTAGTTACTGTGCTTCCTAATTGTTTATTTGTAATAGCACTGCCTCTCTGTGTTCCACTAACACTTGCACCAATAGCATATGTAATCTTATAACCATCTCCTGACTGACCAGCGGTAAATCTTAACCAGTTGCCAAGTAGCGAGTCAAAACCTGTTATTTCATCTTCCATCAACATGTCATCAGAATCTGTTTCATCAATAATATGTTCTCCAGAATCGTCTTCATTGACAATAAATATGAATTCAGTTTCAAAATACTCTTGTATATTACCATCCGAGTTGATGGATAGGGGATGAACGACACTTACTATTTCATTTTCCATCAGTATGTCATCAGAGTCTAGTTCATCAATAATATTATCTCCAGCGTTAGTGCCCTGGCCATCTGTGCCAAAGTCTTCTATTACAAGAAACGTGGTTTCTCCATCAACAAGACCATTAATGTCTGTTCCATTTCTTCTCATTAAATAATAATTCAGAACTGTACTTGCTACACCAATTTGAGTAGTTGTTGCCGCACCAATACTTGCCGCAGCAAATTCTGTTGAAGTTGTATCTGTAAATATTGGTAAAACATTTGGCTCAGTTGACAAATTATGAGAATCATCAGATTCCGTAATTAAATTGTCTCCAGCGTTTGCACCGGCACCATCCGTTCCACCAGCTTCAATCACAAGAGAAGCAGAAGCACCAGAAACTGCTGTAAAATTTTTAAGAGTTGTTGATGTATGAATTCTGTATGTTCCAGCAACATTAGGATCATTTGCACTAGTATCAGCTGCAACCATTAAATCAATTGCTGGATGTAAAAAAGTATCCTTCAAATCCTCTAAAGTCATTGCTTGAATATCGTTATTGCTATTACGATAAATTGGAAACGCTCTATTATCAGTATCTTCCGTTTGACCAACAGTGGTGTTGTATTGAAAATCAATCCTATCATAAGATACATCAATTGTTACCGAGGGCGCACCAGCAGAAGCAGATGGGTTTGCACTTACACTCACTACAGCAGCACCAGATGTCAATCTTGTCTCAGTAATAGCAGCCATATTTGCACCGCTATTAGAAACAACCTCAAGTTCAGCAGACGGGTTTAGAGAATATTGATATATCGCTTTTCGTTGCCACAATAAAATATGGGCATCAGTCATCTCTTGTAAGTTATTATCGCTATTGATAAAAAGTGGTTTTCTAACTGCCATTTTCTACACGCTATTGATTGTTCTCACAACCATTCCAGTAGAGTCTATAATATTAAATACAGAACCTACTAAATCTGTTGCTGATTCGTGAATGATATCGTCTGAGTCGGTTTCATCAATAATATTATCTCCCGCATTTGCACCAGCACCATCCGTTCCACCAGCTTCCATCACAAGGAATGACCCTCTTGTTTGAGTGCTAATTTCGATTGTGTTAATCGGGACAGATGGGATTTGACTAAAGGTTACAATACCAGTTGAAGCAATTGCCATTGAATCTATATCAGATGCCGAACCAATATTTCCAGCATCAGGAATTACAATGTTGCCACCTGTGGTCATAAGACCAGCGCCAGTATATGTACTACCACCTGTGATAGTACCCGAAACATCTAGGTTGGCATTTATATCAGCAGTCGTTCCATTAAACTCTAATTCTGTCGCATTAATCTCAACTTCATCTGTTGCGTTGATATCTAAAACGGTTGTACTAGGTGCGCCAATATTTTGGGAGGCATCGTTGAATTGAATTACACTTGTGCTATTAAGCAATAAACCAGTGTCGTGAACATGAGTGAGACTAACTTCACTATTTGCACCAAAGTTTAATACAGCCGCATCTGAGTCAAGAGAAACATCATCCCCAACAGTTAGGTTACCAGATAGATCAAGAGTTGCACCAACAATCGTTCCTGTGAAAGTTGGGCTAGCAGTTGTAGCAGGCGCAGTTAAAGTTGACCCATCTCCAAGTGTCGTATAAAGTTCATCAAAGTTGTCATTGACTTTATCACCAGCAATACGCAGAGTATCACCAGTGCCGTCATCAGCTACTGAACCTAATCCTATTGATTGTTTTGCCATTTTTTTATTTCCTCTAACTTATTTATACTACTGACATATCAAGTGATGAATCTATAGTGATTGAAACAGAATCCATGCTTGGAACACCGGGCACAGAATACGCTGAATTATTTAATAAATCGCTTCTTGTTTGGAGTTCAAACAAAGCTTTATCTCCAATATTTTGAACAACAAAATCACCATTCGTTAAAATATTACCCTCATGGTCTGTGGCGTCACCATCTGTTACTAATTTCCACCCAGCACCAGATGGATCAATTCCACCTTCATCCGGATTGAGAGCAAAATAATTCAACACAATATCATTACCATCTTCAGTTATAAGTTGTTCCTCTGTAGTAAATGTAGTGCTGTCTAATAAAATATTGTCACCAGCATTTGTTCCAGAGCCGTCGGTGCCACCATCCTCTATTACAATAGTAGCATCAAGGAATTCCTCTGCCCCATCAAAAATAATTATTCCAGAATTATCAGAGTGTTCTGTCTCTACTGATTCAAATAGTATCTGGAAACCAGATTCTGATTCGTCAATCAAGAAGAAACCAGCATTCTCTCCATTTTCGTTTGTTCCATTTAGAAGAATATGATCTGGGCCACTATTTTCTTCTAACGCAACACTCAAACCCTCTTCCGATAAAATATCAGAACTTATAGCAACATTGTCAAATGTGTTTTCTCCAAAGTTTTGGAAAGGAACAGCCCACCCATAAGTATTGTCCTCTAATTCAATGCGAAGACTCTCTAATAACAATTTTTCATTTAGGTTGGGACCAGTTGCAATCTCTAATAAAATATCATCTCCATGAGTTGTTGCAACTGTGCTTCCATCCTCTTGCTTAAAGAAACCATATTCAGTTTCTTCTAATAATATACCAACAGTATCTGAAGATGCCGTAGTGTTATATGCATCAGTTCCAATATCAATAATTCCAGTTCTCACAAAATCTGCTAGGGGGAATGTTGATAACTCTGAAAGTGATGGTCCTCCACCATCGTCTTCAGAAAGAAGAGAACCATCTTGCCTAATATCAATAGGATAGAATGTTGGAATAATACCAATGTTTCTTTTGTGGTGTGCCTCTTGAGCGGATTTACTTCTGATTGTTCCTAGTTCTGTCTCTAAGGCATCTGCACCACCAAATGGTGTTGCTATTCCTACAAGACCAAGTGATGTCCGTGATGGTCCCACTGGTGCATTTGTGGATAGTTTCAATGATACAGATTTGACAACAGAAACATCTGTTGTTTCTCCAACCCGTAAAGGTCCACTTCCAGATACCGGCGAAGTTTCTGGAACTAAGAAACTACCATCCTCTTTAATCAGTGCATTATGATTAATGCCATTTGGATTATCAATACGTTCAAAGACAATTTTATTCTTAGGTTCATGCAACTCATCTTCTAACTCTAATGAATCTCCAGCATCAGTTCCATCAGCATCAGTTCCATCTAGAAGAAAGTCTCCCCTAACATCACTCTCATTGAAGTCAGTTGCATCAAGAATTAGATTATTGGTTGTCGTTCCCGCTGTAGCAGATTCTTGAAGAAGATCATCGCCAGCATTTGAAGAACCAGTATCCGTTCCATCAAGAACCATGAACTCGTTTATTCCAGTGCTTAAAGAATCTTCTTGAACGAAAACATCAAGCAAACTGCCCGGTTGCATATCAAATGCTGCAAGTGCCCTTCTAACTTGTACGGGCTGGTCACCAACAAATGAACTAATGGTAATTGGTTTGCTATCAAGCGCCATAGTATTATCGACTTGCTGTGCAATCCTAACCTTCCCAAAAACAGCAAATCCTGCTGGATGCACAGCTTTCTTCAATTCATTTACAAATTCATTTACGCCAGCGCCGGTATTAATTTCATATGAAAACTGTTGGTAGAATAAAGAATCTTGTAGACGATTTAAATTTTCACCTAGCAACCCTTTAATATCACCTGTTACAGATTCATCTATTTTTATAATGTCTATATTACTTGAAGTTTTTGAAACGTCTGCCGCTACAATAGTTCCTGTAAACCCACCAGAAGTTGTGATGGTAGTAGTTCCAGCAGAAAAATCTATCCCATCAACTTCGTGAACAACACTGCTATTGACATTAGAGGAAGAAGAATCTGTTCCATCTAAAGCAAGAACACCATCCTCTGGCTCTATTTCACCTAATAATATTCCACCAGCATCTGTACCATTAGTATCAGTGCCATCTAAGATTAAAACTCCTTGAGGAAATCTGCTTGACGATTCATCTAAAAGTGTGCTACCAGAATCAGTTCCGGCAGTATCAGTACCTTCCAATAAAATATTTCCAACATCAATCAAATCACCATCTAATACTATTGTATCACCAACATCAACTAATTCGTCAAATGTACTTCTTGTTTCATCTATACTTTTAATAAAGGGTACACCATCACCTTCAAGAATTATTATGTCACCACTTGCCTCATCAACAATAAATCCACCAGCATTAGTTCTTCCTGTAGCATTAACAGTATCATCTGTGCCATCTAAAAGAAGTTTTTCTGTAGTAGCACCTATTGATTTTATAAAGCCAGAACTTTCTAAGGCTAATATATCAAAGTTGTCTGAAAATGTATATTCATTGAAATAAACATCTGTGCCAGGTTCCACAAGAATCTGATGCTCTTCTAATATAGTCTCAATTTTAAATTCTATCCAATCTGAAAATGGTGATGAAATAAACCTATCAGTTAATGAAGTTATAACAGAAGTGGTATTAGTGGCATTCTCGTCACTATCAAATTTAGCATCACCTGTTATGGTTTCTCCAACAATAAAATCTTGTGTGCTGGTTTGAACATATGTTACAGGTGTATTTAAACTAGAATTATTATCATCTCTCCCAGCGTCTATTATTACACCAGTAGCACCAGATGTCGAACCAGTTATTTCCTCATTATCAACAAATGGGCCATTTAATTCAGATATTGAAAAAGATAGAACAGTATCATCACTTACATAAATTGATTTGTTTGCAATAATTGATGATTGAGAAGTTACTGTTTTTACAGTAAGATCATTCAATAAGAAGGTTATTGATAAATTATCATCTAGAGATAAGCTAGAACTTAATACAACTTTTGCATCAGTATCATTTTGTGAGATTACAGATTTAACCACAACATTATTACCAACACCTGTTCCAGTAACAATATCACCCACATTTATATTTCCAGATTTGTTGTCAACTACAATTTCGGCGTTATTAATTGTAGCACCAAACATAACTCCCGTTGCTGAAGTTCCTTCAATTTTCATACCAGCAACCACTGTTCCAGAATTATTATCTAGTTTGAGAACTGTGCTATTAAATGTATTTCCATTAAGAGTAGCAGTTGCAGTTGATTTATGTGTAAGAGCTAAAACTGTAGAGCCACCATTTTTTCCTAAACCTCTAGGAATTTGGGTGACAATTTTTTTAGTAGAAGACACATCATCAAGAGCCACATCTGATATGGTTATATTACCTTCAGCTGATGGTTCTGTTAAAAGAGTTCCACCAGTATCATCTTCAAGAGCAAAAAATGCATCACCATCTAATGATGTAGAATTTATAATGATACTATCATTGTCAGTTTCATCAAGTAATTTTTCACCTATGTCTATTGTGTTATTATAAGATAATAAAACAGGCCCAGTAATTTCTTCAGAGCCATCTTCTAGGCCTATTGGTAAAGCATCAGTTGTTTCTAGTGTTGTTCTGACAACATCCTCTAAAGTGGTTCTGAGAACCTGTGTATCAGTATCAAAAGATTTGACAATCCCTGTGTGGGTTGTAAGAGCTTCCCCTGCTACAAATGTTCCACTGGTATCTTTCAATACAAAATTTGCGTTAAAAGTTATTTCTGGTGCTTCTGAATAATTAGCACCACTGTCTGTAATTTTTATCTTAGATGCTGCACCAATATCAGTTGTCGTAGCAATTAATTCTGGTGTAGTAGGTGTAATATAAGTTGCGCTAGTAGATTTTAATACCTTTGTTCCGCTAGTAGATGATACAGTAATTGTAGGGAGAAAATTATATCCAAAACCAGAACTCTCTACAAATATTCTAGTGATTTCACCAGTATCTACAACTCCATCCTCAAAAGCCATTTGATCAGAGCCAGTAGTATATGTGTCAAAAGCTACGATAAATTCTTCTAAAGTTATTGGATGACCAAGATCAGTTGCTGTTGAATTTCCTGTTTCCAATCTGAGTGAATGTGAGTTGCCAGAAGCTTCTCTAAAACTGATACGATCATTATCTAACAAAGTAACTTTCTTACTAAGTGTAATGCTTGTTTGAGAAGTAACTGTTGAAACAGTAGTATCAATACCAAGGCCAGAACCAAAAGCTTGCATGCCAACAACAATTGTACCAACAACATTATCTAATGTAATACTTGCAACATTATTAAATATCGCACCATTAACAAGTGCTGTTGCTTCATCAAAGCTTCCAACTTCTAAACCAAGGTCGAAAAATTCAAGATGTTTATTTGTTGCATCTTCATAAACCATATAGTCGCCAGCATTGGTAGAAGAATCATCAGTTCCATCCAATAACAAAGCGCCATCAACTACTGATACAAAAGCAGATGGTGAAGATACATTAGATTGTGTAGTTGTAAATACTAAAGGGTCACCAACTCTGTGGCCTGTTCCTGCCCCGTCAATAACAATGCTGTCAATACCACCAGATAAAATTCGTTCAACTTCAGCTGAAGCATTGCCATTTCCCGCATCAGGATCAATAGTTAAAGTATCTCCAATTTCATTTAAAATGCCATCATTAGTTACATTAGCAGAACTAACAACCGCATAGATCAAAAAGGTTTGAGATACATTTCTTGTTAAAGAAATGCCTTCAATAGTCTCACCAGCAGTAAAAGTTCCCTCTACATAATCAATACTAAATTCTGTTAGGGATATGCTTCCTTGTTGAATTTCAATTGCATCTGCTATAACAGCTGTTGCACCAGAAGTTTGTCCTGTTATTTTTTGACTTATTAGTTCGCTTCCCACAGATTGTTTGAGGGCAGCTGTTCTCAATTTTTTGGTTCTAACAAAACTAGAATCAGACGGCCGCATCATAAATTTATTTGGATAAATTACCTCGGCATCCAAATCTAATAAAATACGAATAAAAAGTTCAAAACTTTCACTTGTTCCTTTGATTCTATAAAGTTCACGAATATTTTTTATTAGATTTCTTTTATCAATACCAGTGGCTAGTTTTTTTGGCATCGAATTCATAAACGATAAACTTAACTGATCTAGAAAATCATGTATTGTTCTATCAGCATCGGCATAATCTAATAGTTGCTGAATGTTTTGAACTGGATTGCCACGATATCTTGTTACTGTTCCTTCAGCTGTCGATGTTCCACCAACAAGAGTTTCGCCAGTAATAAACTGCTGCTGTGAAGTTATAAATACCCGATTATTTCTTTGATCATCAATTAGGATTGTAGCAGTAGCACCAGAAGTGCTGCCAGTAATTGTCTCTCCAACAGAAAATTTTCCTACCGAATCTTCATATACAATCTGATTACCATCTTCATCTAGGATATATAAAACATCAAAAGTTTCTTGAATAACATTATCAACTTGAGCAGTTACGATTAATTCAGCAGCTTCCAAATATTGATAATAGTATTGAATAAATTTAGAGAATAGTGGATGGTCATCTCTAATGTAATCAGGCAATTGTCCATCAATTAATGGAGAAATTTTTGAAGTTAAAGAGGATGACGGTGGATTATCAAATGGTGCCATTTTAGAAACCTGATGTTATTGTTGTATAAGATGATGTTGCTAAATCAGCTGTTGCAACAGAATTGGGATCGCCAACAGATAAAGTATCAATTATAACATTAACAATAATATTAACTAAATCTATTTCAAGCAACTGATTTCTAACTGGTATGATATCTGTAGAATCTGGAATAGTTGTGATTCTAATTTTAGCAGAAGAAGTACCATCAACATCTGATACTGAAATTATATTTATAGCATATAATGTTATAATTCCATTCGTATAATCAACAATTCCAGCAGCAACATCTGCATAAATTTTAACACCAGCTGATATATAAAATCTCCTTATATTTCCACTCCCATCGTCATCAAAAAACATTTCATTAACAGTATCACCACTAACTTTAAATCCAGTAGAGGCAATAACTCCACCATTGTCAGCATTGTGGCCAGCATGGGGATTGAAGAATCTATTATTGAAGTTTACAACGTATCCAACCGATTCTCCAATTGTTGGTGTAAAAAATTTACCCATAATAACTTTTGTGATATTACTGATGATTGATGAATCAGAATCATCAATCAATGAAGTTATCTGAGAATGTCTAAAAGCAGAATTGAACGATTTTAAATTATTATTATTAAAAGTTATAAGCTCATTTGTAATAATATTTTGCAAAGAATCTGCCGTTTCTGTAGTTAGATTAGAATTATATCTTGCCGCCACATTTAGTATGATGAACACTGTATCTGGATCAACAATAACTGGTGTGATTGAAGCAACAGTAAATGGTGCAAGATCACGAACTAATCGTGATTTTTCAGTTACGGTTAGATTATTGCCTGTAGTAGATGTAATTGATATGAAGACCTTTCCAAATTCTTGCACAGAACTAACACCCAATACAGGATCAAAAGAACCACTTTCACCTCCAAAAATAGATACTGCTTGTGTATTCGGGTAAAATCTTTTTACGAATACTTTATAATCTTCAGCTGTAACACATCTCCCTTGTGAGGCATAATCTAGAGGTGCATTAAATTTTATGGATTGTATGGTTTCTGTCTCTGCACCACCACTTGCTGACTCTACTGTTGCAACTTGAACATTTGTAACGCTAGAAATTGCTTGTGAATTAGTAAATGAGGATGCGGTGTTTGCAACACCTTTATTTGTTACAACATATGTTAAAATTACAAGGTTACCATCACTTAAACCTTTGCCAATAACACCATCACCAAAATATACTTCATATTTTCCTGCTTCAACTTCTTGCAGAAAATAATTTGTGCTGGTTGGGGTGACTTGAGAAATATCAGTTGTTTTTGTAAAAGTAGTTGTAGTAGTGTCGGCCGTAGAAGTTTGAACTTTAACTGTTAAGGTGGTCGTATCTGCTCGATTATTACTTATAATAAATCTTTGATCAACATCAGTAGAACTTACTACAAACTGTGTTTTTACAAATGTTCCTTCATATATTGGAATGTTTAAAAATAAAATTTGACTTCCACTATTCGAGGCAGTAAAATCAGTTACATTGACAAACTGAAATGAAACATCATCTACTGAAGAAGTGAAAACTGTTCCAGCTGGCAGAGATGCAGTGGCTAAAACAGAATCAAAAAGAGTAACATTAACAAAAGCTTTAGCTGCCCTTGGAGATATAGTTTCATATCCTAAAGTTTTTGCATGAGAAACCACACTTGAACGTAAAGATGCGCTATCTAAAAACATCTCGTTTGCAAGCATATTCATATTGTAGCCTAGATAATGAGTGTTATATGCTAACACATCTAGAAGAGTGCTTAATGCAGAGCCTTCAAAATTAAAATCTGAAAATTCTGTCTGCCCTTGCATAAAAATCTTTAAATTATTCTTAACATCATCAAAATCAAATTCTGAAACAATTAATCTTTTATCTTGTGCCATTATCGTATTCTCTCTAAGAACATATCTACTGTTTGTAGCACTGTGGGTGCATTATTAATAAAAAATTCAATTGTTATTTCATATGTGTTAAGGTCTACATTTGGTGACACTTTAACACCAGTTAATCTAACTCTAGGTTCAAAATTTGCTATTACTTCTTCTACCTTTTTGCTTAAAATTATAGATGTTAAAGGAGTCATATTTTCAAATAACATACCTCTTATGTCAGAGCTAATTTCTGGATGAAAAGGTTTCTCATATCTATTCGTTAATACTAAACTCTTTACGGCTCTTTTTATAGCTAATACATTTGACACTTTTCTAACATCATTTGTCGTATTTCTTTTAAGAAAAAATATATCAAGATCAACAAATGCTTTTACCTGACGATCAGAATCATTATTTGCCTGTGCGTCTGTAAATGCTGATGAATTCGATTGTGTCATTAGATACTCCTTTATTTATTTATAAGAGTAAAGTAACAATATCATTTACAATGATCGTAAGTTTAAAATACTGTCAGTATCAGTCTTGGTAAATCAATTTCAGATATATCATGGGGAATAGAGATATTTAATCTGCACCATGTTTTTTCTGGAATAGTATTTTCATTTAATAAATTCATTCCTTCTACGGGGTTGTTACCCCAAAAGGGTGCTGGATACACAGGTGGAAGCGATGGATGCCACTGATAACCAGCAATATTATGTTTCCCAATAGGTAGTTTATCAGGCAATTTCCAATGTCGTGTTCTTACGTTAGAACCACCCGAAAATAACACATAATTAAAAATAAAGGGCCGCTGATTTTGAACATGCATATGATCAACATGAATAGGTAATTGTTCTTTTATCAGCTGATATTTTATCCGAATAGGGTATGGAAAGTGTGGCGCTAAAAAATCATACATTTCTTTTGGTGAGTAGTCGTAAGACTTATAATCCATTAGTTTAGCAGAATATATAAGTCTAAATCTTTCTATTTTTTCAATATCATATTCTATTAAATCTTCTGGAATTTTAGGGAGATTATCAACAAAATCCAAATAATTACAATTATCAGTGTTTGATGGTTTTATATTTTTAAAATGTTCCCAATAAGATTTTTCATTTTCACTTCCCATAACGAAATTCTCCTATTATAGGCCTGTATTCATGATTATCACTATGACCAATCTGGACCTCTGCTATTACGGCATCAATTTCCCTGTGCCAGTAATTTAAAAATTGATGCACTCTTGGATACTCTGGAACTATGTCTTTTGTCTGCCAAGTAAATTGTTGCAGAATGTTGTTATAATCTGGCAACCAATATAATACATTTAATGTAACTAATTTTTTTATTATCATGGCGCAGTCAACCCTAGAGCAGCTAAACCCTTTTCATTAACTTTCCGACCATCACTAAGTAAATACAGTGTACCAAACCCTAAGTTTTTTGTGTGTGTAACTCTAAGACCTGTTGTCGTTGGTGGTGACACCGGCACTGAAAATGCTTTCTTGACTTGGACATATGTCTTTTCCATGTCTTCAGATAATTTTGCATAATCATCATTTACTTTATCGGCCCCCTCTTTGATATAGTCAACATTTGCACTATCTTCTGCTGGGTCTGGACCAAACTTGGTAAGTTTTTCCAACAAACCTGATATTAATTTTTCTACTCTTCTTCTTTGAAAATTTACAGCGACAAGTCTCCTCGTATAATACGTATCGCAGCCTTTCAAGTTGAATTTGACCTCGGCACCGGCCGGGAGATCATCACTATTAATTTCAACTATGTCGATGGTGATTGTTTTTTTGGAGTTTTTTACCATTTTTCTGTCTGCTGAAATAAGATTGTGTGGATGACTTTTAGTGGCTTTAGAGACTAAGCCAGGATCGAAAAGCTTATCTAGCATCCTATTCCTTTCAGCCACAGCTGATGAAATACTATCTTGAATAACTTTTAATTTCGCTTCTATCTCTCCTACTGCAAGAGGACTAGTTCCAGCTGTGTTGCCAACTGGTGCAGCTGCTGGTGCTGCTGCTGGTGCTGCTGCTGCTGGTGCTGCTGCTGCTGGTGCTGCTGCTGGTGCGAGCGGCAAATTTGTAGTTGCAGCAACAGCAGATTTAACTTTCGCAACCTGTGGTGTGGTTGGAATTTTTGCTTCAGCAGCTGCAAGTCTTGCAAGAGTATCAGCCTGATCAAAAGCTTCTTTAACTGCATTAGGAATATTACCTCTTTCGGCTGATATGTCAGTAGTAATTTCTTTTGCTGTTTTCTTTATTTCATTAGCGGCGACAGTTAATGATGATATTAATGATGCGTTTGATTTTAATATTTCAGCAGCAGGCGTTAAGAGTGAAGACGCTGCTTCTCCCAAAATATCATCATCTTCATCCAAACGCTTTGGGTCTGTATTTGGCATACCAGAATCTTCTGGTTTCAAGGTTGGTAAACCATTTGGTCCAATAACAAAATTTGGAAGACCACCGCCGCACAAATCAATACCACCAGAAAATGCTGCTGTTGCATCACTCACAAGACTATCCAAAGCAAAACCAGCTTCAGCAAGAGCATC
>Ga0114993_10004400_pt1 | contig 14010 bp, 13 predicted proteins | sample ArcticOcean_MG_C_FD_87042 | JGI IMG/M metagenome (GOLD analysis project Ga0114993, IMG submission 87042) | Marine microbial communities from western Arctic Ocean - ArcticOcean_MG_CB2_150 | ecosystem: Environmental > Aquatic > Marine > Oceanic | place: Arctic Ocean: Canada Basin | collected...
ATCGGTATTCATTTTATGATCATGCTGCTGGCGGCAGGTTATCGAATCACTGACCTCTGGTATCGAATCGGCGATTTCTGGAAAGGCATCCTGGCAAGAATTGCAGGTCTAATATTGCTGGAGGGAATTCTTCTGGGCTCGCTGTCCGGCAATGCACTGAGCAGCTTTGCCTGGGGCCAGTTATGCTACCTCGTTTTCCATATTGCGATTTTTTGGGTGGCCCGAATGGGCATCTACCTCATGGAAACCAGGAGACGCTAACCGAGTTGGTACCCGTCGGGTTTTGCTGACAAAAAAATAGCAGATGGTTTTACCACCCATCACGCCGATGTCTTGCCTGTCCATTTCCAGACTACACTTAGCCCTCACCAGGGCGCGTTGCCTTTTCCTAACATTTCAAATAATATCGATTTCGACTGTTTTAAGATCCCGGTCGGCCTTAGCTTTCGATGAACCAACGCTGCACAAAAAGCGAGTTACTCAGCTAGCAGTCACACCTGTGTTCATTCAACACCCGTGTGACGTTATCAGTATGAGGCAACGGGCAATTAGACATAAACACGTCTCTACTGACATCCGGATGTCAGCGCTTGCCAAGCAAACTGTTTTCACCGCGATCATCACTGCCTCAGGTCTATCTTTCAGCGCGCAACTTTATGCCTGAACGGTATTTGAACCAACCTATTTGGATCAGAAATATGACAGAAGAAGTTGTAAACGACAGAAAAAAAGCTCGATTGCTATGGACACACACTGAGGGCTATCGCGGCGCCTTTGGAATGGCAATTCTTACTATGGCGATCGCCTACGTCTTTATGTTCGGGGCACCGCTACTCGCGGCTTTTTCAATCGACGCGATTCGGGCTGGTGAAGAATTTTCGCCGACTCCAAGTGCGATCCTCATTGCTCAGTTTTTCTCCGGCGATGACATCCCGGGGATGATGGCTTACCTGGCACTTGCCGCAGCCGGAACGATTTTACTTACCGCGATTGCAGGTGGGTTTCTGTATCTGCGCGGTAGATATATCGCATTCGCTTCGGAGGGTATTGTCAGAAGATTAAGGGACCGGCTTTTCGATCACATCGAGCACCTGCCTTCCACTTTCCATGACACCGCTGATACCGGAGACCTGGTGCAGCGTTGCACATCTGACATGGAAACAATTCGGGTGTTCCTTTCGGGACAAGTCATTGAAATAAGCCGCGCCTTTCTCATGCTGATCGTTGTTCTTCCTATCCTGTTTGCTTTGGATACGAGGATGGCCTGGCTGTCTTTGACTACCCTGCCGCTCCTGTTCATTGCTGCGATCTTTTTTTTCCAGCGGGTCAAGAAAATTTTCGAAGCCGTGGACAAGGCGGAAGCAGAGCTCACGACCGTAATACAGGAGAACCTCACCGGTATTCGAGTCGTTCGCGCATTTGCACGACAGGAGTTCGAAACCGAAAAATTCGCGGTCAAGAACAAGGCATTTCGTGACCACAACAATCGCCTGATTGGGTTGATGGGCATCTACTACGGATTCAGCGATATCGTCTGCCTTGGACAGATCGGCCTGCTGCTCATTGTTGGGGGATTCTGGGTAATGGACGCCACGTTGACCGTCGGGACACTATTCGCATTCCTAACCTACGAGGGCATGATCATCTGGCCTATTCGTCACATGGGCAGAGTGCTGACCGACTCAGGAAAGGCCATTGTTTCAATCGGCAGACTCACGGAAATACTGTCAGAACCCATTGAATCCCAAAACGAGGTTGCCCCATCGAACCGACTCAAGGGACGAATTACATTCCGCGATGTATCCTTCGCGTATGCAAACCCAAGAATTCTGAACAACCTATCGTTTACCGTAGAGCCAGGCGAAACCCTCGCGCTGCTCGGCCCACCTGGCTCAGGCAAGTCGACGATTGCACAGTTGCTGCTACGCCTTTACGACTATCACAACGGGTCCATTCGTCTGGATGATCATGAACTCAATACGTTGAATCGAAAATACGTCAGGTCTCAGATTAGTATTGTCCTGCAGGAACCATTCCTCTACTCAAACACCATTGAGGGCAACCTGAAAATAGGTCGTCTTGATGCCACCTTCGAAGAAATCAAACAGGCAGCCGTGGACGCCTGCATTTTTGATTCCATCGAAAAATTCCCTCAAGGATTCGATTCACAGGTAGGTGAACGGGGAGTCACGCTGTCCGGCGGCCAACGCCAGCGTATTGCGCTCGCAAGAGCGTTATTAAAAGCGCCTCCGATTCTGATTCTGGATGATGCGCTTTCTGCAGTGGATACGGATACCGAATCACAGATTCTCAGAGCACTGAAAAACAGGCGGCACCATCAGACAACTATTATCGTCGCCCACCGATTATCGACCGTCATGCACGCCGACAAAATTCTGATGCTGCACGACGGGGAGATAATCCAGCGCGGCAACCACGAATCACTGTCGAAGGTTGCAGGGGTTTATCAACGGCTCTGCGCGATCCAAGGGGCGATTCAGGATCAGATACAACACGATATTGCGGAGGTTCGAGACCATGACTGATGCCTACTTCGATGACGAAAACTTCAAGGACGGGTTCGACGACGACTCCTTCAATACGGGAATGGATCTTCATCTATGGCGGAAGCTGCTCTCTTATGCGCTGCACTATCGCAAGGAAGTTATTATTCTTGCCACCTGTGCTTTCTTTACTGCCGTCGCAGAGATCGCTTTCCCGCTGATCACCAAAGGAGTCATTGATACAGTTGCAGCAGATGGTCTGGATGCAGACCTTAGCCAGTATGCAGCCTTGTATGGAGCGTTCACTTTACTGCTCGGCCTGTCAATCGGCGGGTTTATCTGGTACGGCGGCAAGATCCGGACGCACGTTGCCCACGACATTAGAATGGACGGTTTCCGTAATCTGCAGCGCCTGTCCTTCAGCTACTACGACTTTCGACCTGTTGGCTGGTTGATGGCCAGGATGACGTCGGATTGCGAACGACTTTCAAATATTCTGGCCTGGGGCATGCTCGACCTGGTCTGGGGCTGCACAATGATGCTTGGTATCGCTATCGCGATGCTCTTCATGGACCTCACACTTGGATTGATCGTGCTATCGGTATTGCCTGTGCTTGCCTGGGTAAGCCTGAATTTTCAACACAGGATACTGTACAGCGCACGTATTGTGCGAAAAACCAATTCCAGGATTACCGGCACCTACAATGAAAGTATCATGGGCGTCCAGACGAGTAAGGCATTCGTCAAGGAAGCAGAAAACCTGAAGAAATTCGGTGGTCTGACAGACCAGATGCACTCTGCTTCCGTCATTAACCTGGTCCAGGCAGCACTGTACCTGCCGTTAGTCCTGACACTCGGGTCTGTCGCCATAGGGCTCACACTCGTTTTCGGCGGCCTTGAAGTCGTCTGGGGCACCATAACAGCTGGTACCCTGGTGGCTTTCCTGACATATGCTCGGCATTTCTTCGAGCCTATCGAACAACTGGCACACTGGTTCGCAGAAATGCAGATGGCGCAGGCATCTGCGGAGCGAATCATGAGCCTGGTCATGGCTGAGCCTGAAATCAAAGATTCCAAGGAAGTCATCGAGGCGATGAAACAGGATAAAACGGCCAACGCGGCCATCGACGGCCACGCAGACCAGATAAACCGGATTGTCTTTGAAGACGTTTCATTTTCATATGATGTTGGTGACCCAGTCCTCAACAATATTGACCTGGACATTCATCAGGGTGAGACGCTTGCCATCGTCGGATCAACCGGTGGCGGCAAGTCCACACTTGTAAGCCTGCTATGCCGGTTCTATGAGCCTACAACGGGAAAAATATCAATCGATGGAGTCGATTATCGTAATCGGAGCCTGCACTGGCTTCAATCAAACCTGGGTATTGTGCTTCAGTCTTCCCACATATTCGGCGGTAGCATTATCGACAATATTCGTTACGGCAACCTGAACGCGACCGATGAGGACATTTTTCAAGCGTCAAAGCGCTCCGGCGCACACGCATTCATCGAAGCACTGGAAGACGGATACCAGACCTCAGTGGGAGAAGGCGGTTCAAAGCTAAGTGCAGGCCAAAAACAACTCATCTCATTTGCCAGAGCAATCCTTGCTGATCCAAAGATACTGATCATGGATGAAGCAACTTCATCAATAGACACTGAAACAGAACAACAGATCCAGCAGGGTATGGATGCCCTGCTTTCTGGACGTATCGCCGTGGTCATCGCACACAGATTGTCGACCATACGAAACGCAGACAGGATCCTGGTCATAGAACATGGAAAAATCACCGAACAAGGGAGCCACGAAGAACTCATGGTCATCCAGGGGCGCTACTACAAGCTGTATATCCAACAGAGCCTTTCCGAGTTTGTTGACGAAGAAAACTATTGGCGCAGTTGAGCCACTGATTTATGGTTCTATCCCTTATCCTCAAACCATTTGACCCGTTAACAACCGAAGGAGTATTCGACCATGAAAGTGGGCTACAAAAAGCTTATCGAAGAAGCTGAAAAAAACATCGAGACCATGAGTATCGATGAAGTCGCAGGGTTGTTGCATGACGAGACGGTCACCATCGTCGACATCCGGGATATCCGAGAACTCCAGCGGGAAGGAAAACTGCCCGGCGCGATTCATGCACCGCGAGGAATGCTAGAGTTCTGGGTTGATCCAGACAGCCCCTATCATCGCGAACTGTTCTCGGAAGAAAAAAAGTTTGTGTTTTATTGTGCCAGCGCCTGGCGGTCTGCGCTCGCGACACAAACTGTCCAACAGATGGGAATGAACAACGTCTGTCATATGAGCGGCGGGTTCGCTGCCTGGAAAGAAGCTGAGCAACCGATTGAACCAGTAGAAAAGAAAGCCTGATGACTTCTCTCGACTGGAATTGTCCTTATCCTTCCCAACGATCGCCGATTTTCGCCTCGAATGTTGTAGCGTCCTCGCAACCACTTGCGGTCGAAGCGGGCATATCTGCACTGCGTCAGGGCGGCAATGCCGTCGATGCGGCAATTGCCACCGCAATTACCCTGACGGTGGTAGAGCCTAACAATAATGGCATAGGCAGTGATGCATTCGCGTTGATTCATGACGGGAAGCAGCTTCATGGCTTGAATGCTTCAGGAAGGTCACCCGCAGGACTCACACCGGACCGATTTGCTGGACTTGATAAAATGCCTGTCTGGGGGTGGGATGCTGTTACGGTACCTGGCGCTGTATCGGCCTGGGTGACTATGTCGGAAAGATTCGGAAAGCTCCCCTTTGCAGATTTATTCAGCGACGCAATCCGCTACGCCAGCAACGGCTACCAGGTTGGGCCAAAGTCAGGTGTCTTCTGGAAGCATGCAGTTAATCGTTACAAGAAATTCGACAGTTTTCTCGAAACATTTACCGTGAACGGTCGAGCGCCCGAAATCGGCGAACTTGTCCGCCTGCCTGACCATGCCCGGACACTAGAAAAAATCGCTGCCACCAAAGGCGAAGCTTTTTACAAGGGGGAACTTGCAGACGCCATCGCAGCAGATGCAGCCGCTCATAACGCTGCCATGACACTGGAGGATCTTGAAAATCACGCCTGCGATTGGGTCGACCCTATTTCCATGTCTGGCTTCAACGCAGAGTTGCACGAAATACCACCCAACGGGCAGGGACTTATGGCGCTTATTTCTCTGGGCATTCTCGAGCAGTGCCATAGCAGAGACCTGACACTTGATTCCGCTGACAGCGTACACCTTCAGATAGAGGCTCAGAGAATAGCCTATGCCGATGCCGAGCGACATCTTGCGGATATCGCGCACATGCGCACATCGGTCGATGCGCTATTGGATGAAACCTATCTGAAAGAACGTGCACATAGCATCAACTTGCGCGCAACCAACCCGCACCCAACCGCATTAGGCACGGCGCCAGATACCGTGTATCTCACTACCGCCGACGCTAATGGCATGATGGTGTCGATGATCCAATCAAATTTTCGCGGTTTTGGATCCGGCATTGTTGTTCCCGGCACCGGCATCAGTCTCCAGAATCGAGGCTCAGGTTTTGTTCTGGAAGATGGGCACCCAAACCAGGTCGGTCCCGGCAAACGCCCTTATCACACGATTATTCCCGGTTTCATTACCCGTAATAACCAACCCTTTATGGGATTCGGCGTCATGGGTGGTCACATGCAGGCGCAGGGTCACCTGCAGATGATGTTACGGGTTGCGCACTTCAAACAGAACCCGCAAGCGGCATCAGATGCACCTCGCTGGTACGTCTTTGAAGATGGGCGGGTAGCTCTGGAGGATGGATTCGATCCAGATGTCGCTCGCGACCTTCAAGCACGCGGACACGACATTGTAACAGGGAGTCCTGAGTACCTGTTTGGCGGTGCTCAGTTGATTGTAAAACTGGAAGACGGTTACTGTGCGGGTTCAGATCACCGAAAAGAAGGACTTGCCTCCGGCTACTGATGGTGCTGGCGAACCTGGTTACGCCCTGCGCCACTCCTGTTCAAGGCTTTCATTAAAATACTGGCGATTGTGAATGCCCGTTACAGCATCAAAGGCATTCATTTCTTTTAAATTGATGTGCGCTTCAGATAATCTGGTCAGCGCATCTTTCAATTCTCCCGTCCGGGCGTCGACTTCTCGCTCCAGCTGTTGCTTCTGAGCTTCCTTCTCATCCAACAACGCACGGTTTTCCATTGCAACCGATGCCTGGGAAGCAAGAGCCTCAATCAGTGGAATGATTCCATCTGAAAACGGGCCAAAGTTTCCCTCACTATCAGTCGCATTCAGTAACTGTAGTACACCCAATGACTCATCAGACATCGTTTTAAGGGGCACTGTCAGAAGAGAAATTGTCGGGTAATCCAATAGCTTGCTAAATGTCTTGGGCCCCGAAAAACCTGATGCTTCAATACTGGCAGCATCACCTACCACGATAGTCTCACCACGATGCACGGCACTACTGGCAATATTATTGAGATTTGGTGAACCATCCCCGTTGTAGAGCGAGATGTCGGGAAGATACATTGGGCCTGAAGCATGATCTTGGCGAGAACCACTCAGGGTGTCATTCAATACGATGGCGCTTTCCACTAGTTTTACACATATCTCGTTTACCTGTGAAGCGAATGACATTACGGCGACTGAACTGGCATTTCAGGCCGATCAAGAAAATACAGGCTCAGTTCTGGAACGTAGGTAATGAGTACCAATGCAACCAGCAACACAAGCATAAACGGAATAGTGGCCTGGTACAGCTCAGTTATCGGTTTCTTGAAGCGATAACTGGCAATAAAGAGATTCATTCCTATCGGCGGTGTGAAATATCCAATCTGCATATTGGCAAGGAAAATAATACCCAGGTGCACCGGATCTACCCCAAAGCGCAACGCCAGGGGCACAATAAGCGGAATCATGATCACCAACGCAGAGAAGATATCCAATATCGCGCCCAGCGCCAGCAGGATAAGGTTTAACAAGATCAGAAAGGTGAACTTGCTTTCGATGAAAGTCCTGATCCATTCAAACAATGCCTGTGGAATCTCTGCATCTACCAGAAAATTGGTGAACGCTAAAGACACGCCGAGAATCAGCAGGATTCCCCCAACCATTACCATCGCTTCACGAATAACCCTGGGCAACTGTTTGACCGGGACTTCCCTGTGAATGAAAACCTCTACAATTACGACATAAAATGCAGTCACGGCAGCGGCCTCTGAAACGGCAAAGAATCCCGAGTAGATGCCTCCTAAAACGATGATGGGTAATGGAGCCTCCCACTTCATATCCTTCAGGGACTGCCACGCCACCCCCCGATGAAAAGGCGTTGCCTCGAGCCGATCGTGCCTGGTCGTCCAGATGCTGTAGAGGGTTAGCAGGACAATCATCAAAAGCGCCGGAACGATACCCGCAATAAAAAGCTCCTGGATCGTGAATGGATTCGGGAGGTCCATTTGCTGAACGATGACTCCATACAATATGAGGGGAAGCGACGGAGCCAGCAGCAACCCGAGGCTACCCGAGGTTGTTACAAGCCCGAGGGAAAACCTCTCTCGGTAACCGCCCTCAACAAGCGCAGGGAACAACAACGCACCAACGGCGACAATAGTGACGCCTGATGCTCCGGTGAAGGCAGTGAAGAACGCACAGGTAATGAAGGCAACAACCGCAAGCCCTCCTGGCATCCATCCCAGGAATGACGCCGTTACTTTTACCAGGCGTGTCGACAGATGGCTTTCAGCCAGAATGTAACCTGCAAAGGTAAATAGCGGTAATGCTAACAACAGTGGTGTATCAACCAACCGATAGATTTCAATGGGAATAACCGTCAACGGGATGTCGGAGATGTAAAAACCCAACATGGCCGCGGCGAGAATCACCGTGAACAGTGGTGTCCCAAACAGTGCGAGCAGAGCGATGACAGCAGATCCAAGGATGCCCAATTATTGCTCCCTCACGAACACTGCATAAAAGAAACGTAATGCCATCACACCGAACCCGATTGGCATAATTGACTGGCAGAGCCACACAGGCACTTCAGCAAAGGCGATCGTCTGATCCTCGTATTCATAGCTGATGAACACGACCGAATGGTATGCGGCTACCGCACAAAGAACAGCGGCGAATAACAATGAAACTATCTGAAGCGGCACAAAATATCCGGACGGGAGAAGTCGGGACAAGAGGTCAATACTGATATGGTTTCTGTCGCGCGTCGCGACCATGGCACCGAGGATGGCAACCCACAACACCAGTATCCGAAGAAAGGATTCAGCCCACAGAAACCCGCTGTCAAACAGGTTACGAAGTAAAATCTGGGTAAGTGCCATTACCAGCATGCTAACTAGCGCCAGCACAAGCGCGCCATCTTCCAGTCGATGAAAGCCGGTCCTTAGCGTCAGGAAATTTTTTCTAAGAGAAGCCATTGGCCTGTCATTCTAGCGCTAGTCAGACCCTGCAGGCGAACCATTCCGATACTTCTGGAGATTAGCCAGGTAAAGCCGAACCGCTTCGGGGGTGATTTTTCCGGACCCAATGAGCTTCTCAATAGAGCCATCAGCAACAGCTCGCCATTCATCAATATTGTCAGCAACGATAGCTTCGATCCCGATTGACTTTATGGCCTGATAAGCCCTCTCATTATCTGCGCGATTTTCAGAGTCCATTTTCAGAAACATCGAATCCACAACTGTGCGTACTACCAACTTATCTTCATCGGAAATCCGGTTATAAGCCTTGCTATCCATTGCCAGCATTGAATAAATATAAACCAGTGGTAAATCTGTCATATACGACACGTGATTGTGCCACTGAAGCGCAAGCACAACCGCTGGAGGTGCCATAACAGCGTCTATCAGGCCGGTTTGCAGGCCCGCGAGTACGTCTGTGATGCCGAGCGGTATTGGGCTGACGTCAAAAGATTTAATAAGCTCGGCGGCAATCGGGTCATTATCGGGAATCCATGCTTTCAGGCCTTTAAGATCAGCAACTGTTCTGACGGGTTCCTGGGTGAGCAGATACGCAAACCCGGTTTCCGAAAAGGCAAAGCTCACAATACCTGCTTCCGCCAGCCCGTCAGTAATCATCTGGTCCATCTCTTTCCGGATATAATCAACTTCCTCGTAGGACTGAAACTGCAACGGTAAATTGTAAATCTGCAGATCCGGGTAAAACCGTGTTAGTGATCCCGCCGCCAGCACGCCCCCATGTAATTGTCCGATTCGCATTTTCCGGAGTACCGTTTGATCGTCACCCTGGACACCACCCGGATAGATTTTGAATTTTACCCGGCCATCTGTCGCGGATTCTATTTGCTTTACACCAGCCCGAAGCTGCTTCATCCATGAAAGCCCGTCCGGCGATATAGTAGCGATTTTATAGGTCGCGGCAACGGCAACATCCATATGTAGCAGACATACAAACAGGCAAACAGGCAGAATGGACTTGTTAATCATCTTCTATCCTTAAAAGTAATCTTTTGATGAAGCCAGCAGATCTTTGGCCCGCTCTTGTGCAATTCGATTAGTAAGCGTCATGCCTTCAACCACAGGGTCTGCCGACAGGACTTCGTTAAGTAACCTGTCGTGAAGCTCCTGGTCAAACATCAACCTGGCATACTGCTGGGCATAGATGACTTTCGTCATCAAATAAGCTTCGTTAATCTCGATGGCCTTCTCAAAGTGCGCCCTTCCCTTTTCGGGTTTACCACCCATTGAAGCCGGTAACAGCGTTTCCATTCCGCCCATGTACAAGTGAGGACCGCCATTTTCATGGTTTTCGTCCAGCTCGATCACGCGCTCCATTAGTAGCTTGGCTCGGCTGAGTTCGGCAATAACGGCCCAGTCATCACTATTCGCCTGAAGCCTGCCAACCCAGGCAACGCCCAATGAATAAGCTATATGGACATCACTAACCTTAAGTGAGCTCACGGTCTGTTCAAAGTCGGCGTAGCTTTGCTGGCGGACATCGCAAAGAGGTGATTTTGAAACACAGGCAGCGTGCTCTACATATCGCATACTTTTGGCGCTGAAGAGTTTTATCCGATCCTCATCCACAACCAACGCTGAAAAAGCACCATTTAGATTTGATGCAGCCAGCAACAGATCTTCCGAATCCGGGCTACTGCGAAGGAAACTGTCCATTAACAGCAAGTAAGCGGGTACACCTTCCCTCACGGTATCGATGTCTTCGCTGTTGAGTATGCTACCCGCGAGATCATCAGCCAGCTGGGACGTGATCCCAGAAACCAGATTCGTGCAACCACTGCCCAACATAAGGAAACTGGCCAAAAACAGCCCGGGCAATCGACTAAACATTGTTTCTCCTACTAATGGACCCGCGAATTCTAGCGGTTTTGAGCTTCCAGGGTAATACCGATCACCCATTCCCACCAAAGAAAGGGTTTGCCTGTTTCTCAAAGGCTAGTGAGGTTGATGGACCATGACCTGTAATTACCAGGGCATCGTCAGCGAGCCTGAACAACCGGTCTGTAATTGAGTGCTCGATGGATTCAAAACTGCCGCCGGGCAAATCAGTTCTCCCTATGCCAAGCTGGAACAGGGTATCGCCGGCAATCAACACATCATGGTTCTCGAACCAGAAGCTGATGGAACCCGGCGTGTGGCCCGGTGTATGAATGGCAACACCACCACAACAGTCTAATGCAGCATCATCCTTCAGCCAGACATCTGGTTCCGGCGTTGGCGTGTAATCCAGACCAAACTTCTGGCACTGGTCTTCCAGTGCATCCCACAAGAATTTGTCACCCTGATGAAGCAAAAGCGGCGCCCCGGTGCGGTTCTTGATCTCGGCAGAAGCCAGGATGTGATCTAGGTGGGCATGCGTGTGAATTATCCCTTTTACCGTCAGCCCGTGCTCATCAACAATCGCCATGATCTTATCGGGATCTCCACCCGGATCGATAATCAGACAGGTCTTCGCTATCGGATCACCGATGATTGCACAGTTACACTGCAACGGGCCGACCGGGAATGATTCAAAAATCACATCACCCCTAACCTCAGGAACGCTAAATGGCATATCAATACTCCGGCTGGACCAGTTTCTCTGTAATGCTACAATTTACCACTCTAGACCTTAACTTCCACAGAACATCAACAAAACATCGATGGTTCAGCCTTTAATTTTTCGACTCATTGCCATTCTTTATATTGCATTCGTCTTCCTGACGTCAGCTTTCTTTTTCCTGGTTGCCCTGGCGATTTGGCTGACGACTGTACTTTTTGATAAGCGACTCTGGCTTTTACACGGGTTCACCTGTTTCTGGGCCAGTTCGTATATCTGGCTTATGCCGCCATGGTCGGTTTCAATAAAAGGCAAAGAGAACATTGATGCAAACGACACCTACATCATCGTGTCCAACCATCAGTCGCTAGTCGATATTCTTGTTGCGTTCACGCTGTTTACACATTTCAAATGGGTCTCGAAGGCGGAACTATTCAATATCCCATTGATCGGTTGGAACATGTCGCTCAACCGATATATAAGACTCAGGCGCGGCAACAACAAGAGCGTCAAAACGATGTACAAGGCCTGCGAAAAACATCTGAAACACGGTAGTTCCATCTATCTCTTTCCCGAAGGAACAAGATCCGAATCCGGCAAGATGAGGAAGTTCAAGGAAGGTGCTTTTGTACTTGCCAAGCGCCTGCAAAAACCAATCCTGCCTATAGTCATCAATGGATCAAGAACAGCGCTGCCTAAAAACAGCTTCAACTTTCACGGCGAAACGCATATTGAAGTGACGGTGCTGCCGCCTATTCTTCCAGAATCCTTCCAGGAGGACAGCGCCAAGGATCTCGCGGAACAGGTGCAGCATCTGATCAAACAGCACATTGTCCTGGACTGAACTTCTAGGCTTTGGTAACACCGCGGCATGTCGGAAAGTCGTTACACACCCAGAAAATCCTACCAGCTCTCTTGCCCTTAATCGCCCTGCGGATCGTCATGGATCCCGCGCAACCGGGGCAGGCCTGAACTTCACTACCGAGTAATACCGGGTCAAGTTTATCCCGCACTTCATGTTCCGAAATATCATTGCTGACAGGGAATTCCAATAGCGGTAGGCCGATATCACCGAATACGCGCTTAACATGGTCGATGGGTTGTCGTCCGGTAGGGCCCGCATCCCGATGCTGGACACCACAGATGACTTCGAGCCTGGTGGCATGACAAAGCAGGTAGGTCACTTTTGTTGAGGCCAGATTCGAGGTCTCTCCTGTGTCGGTTTTTACAAACTCGGACAGGGGTACATTCAACAACACCAGCACGCCTCTTGGAGCAACTTTCCCCAGCAATACCAGCATGTTGCGAGTTACTTCATCAAACGAATAGCTTTTAAGACGATGAAGTATTGGCACCGGCGCATCAACGAAAATCAGACTATCTGGTTTGACCCCAGCGTCCGCACCAGGACTATCGTTTTTGAGTTCAATGACGCCTGGATTTATTGCCGCGTAAGCTTCAGCCTGGGCAATAATGGGTTCTGGCTTCTTCAGGACCTCATGTGTCTGTCTGAAAGTCTGAAAATCCGCCATATCGGATTCCATAAACGATTCTACTTCCCGCTTTCGGAGATACCGAAGCAGCAACACAAAGCCAGTAATAAAAACAACGAAGAAGAAAAAACCTTTCATGGGCTTGGAGTATAGCAATCCTCGCCGTAATATTTGTGGTTTGCAAAGCAGAGAACCTCAATGACAGACATCGTACTCACCGAAACCAACGAAGGCATTACCACCGTAACCCTGAATCGCCCTGAACACCTGAATGCACTGTCTGTCGAACTTCGGCAAAAGCTGGGTGAAGTGTTCATAAAACTAAGAAATGATACTGAAACCCAGGTGATCATACTAACCGGCAATGGCCGAGCATTTACAGCAGGTCTGGACCTGAAGGAACTCGGCCAGCAAGGCATGAATACACCCTCCTCCGGGAATGAGACGGTAGACCTGCAAAAAGCGATTCGTGAGGTTGGCAAACCAGTTATAGGTGCCATCAATGGTTTTGCCATCACCGGTGGGTTCGAACTGGCACTCGCCTGTGACATCCTGATCGCGTCCACTGAGGCTAAATTTGCCGACACTCACGTCCGGATGGGTGTTGTACCCGGCTGGGGGCTTTCTCAACGTCTGTCACGACTGATTGGCGCCTCTCGCGCAAAACAACTCAGCTTCACCGGCAATTACCTGAGTGCCGAAACTGCGGAGCGATGGGGATTGGTCAACGAGGTCCTCGAACCGGACGAACTACTCCTCTACTGCCAGAAACTGGCCAAAGACATTACCTCCGTAAACCAGGACACTCTGAAAGAAGTTCACCGGTTAATCGACTACGGTTGGGAAAATTCACTGGCCGAGGGTGTCGATGAGGAACGCCGTACCAGTCGCGGCAAGAACCGCGACCTTGAAGCCGACACCCTCGAACAGAACAGACTTAACGTTCAATCAAGGGGAAGAGAACTAAACTCATAGCAAGGAACTTCAAAAAA
>Ga0114993_10004402_pt1 | contig 14008 bp, 11 predicted proteins | sample ArcticOcean_MG_C_FD_87042 | JGI IMG/M metagenome (GOLD analysis project Ga0114993, IMG submission 87042) | Marine microbial communities from western Arctic Ocean - ArcticOcean_MG_CB2_150 | ecosystem: Environmental > Aquatic > Marine > Oceanic | place: Arctic Ocean: Canada Basin | collected...
CGAAATGCAAAGTATCCTGCCCTTTCTACGGCCGAGTGCCCAAGTGGACTAAGGGAACGGATTGCAAATCCGTGATTCGTGGGTTCGAATCCCACCTCGGCCTTCAAAGAATGATACCTCTGCTATTGCAGAGGTATCATTCTTTGAAGGCTAAAGCAACGCGTTTCGCGTTGCTTTTAAATCTCAGAAAATAACTCTGTAAAATAACGCCACAAAATAATATGCGGAGTCGTGTAATTATTCTGAACTAACTTGAGTAGGTAGGGGTGATTTTGACAGCGTCGAGCCTGTAATGTTCTCGTACTCAGCTGGCTCGGAAAGTAACCAACCAGTGTTACCACCAAAGAAATGGTGCTCAACCCGAAGACGAAGTGGCCGACCAAGGTCGTCATCCACCGATGTAAATTGACCGGTTCTTGTGTCCATTGCCCCAACATAGTACACCCCACCATCGTCCAGAATGTCTCCGCCAGAAAGTCCTACCTCTCGGCTTCCCGTTTCATACGATGTAATTTCAACAACCCCGGGCGTAGACCCTTGCAGACTCGCCAAATTTGCAACGGCTTCATTCAACACATCCTTTGACGCCTCACCAAGTGGGGTTGACCAAAACAGATAAGAGCCAAATTCGAGTGAACCATACTGATCGTTTTTCTTGTCACCAGCGGAGACGATTGCTACGAGTTGGTCTGAAAATACGACCCTTCCCGTACGCAAATTAGTCGCTGTCATATCGAGCGCGACAATCGCATCGTTCGCCTCGGTAAACCAACTCAGTCGCCGAACACTTTCTGGAGCGTCACTTGTATGCATAAAATCTGTCAATTCTGATTCGATTGCAAATGAAGCGAACGACTGTTTTGCAGAATCTTTGCTTTGAGCAACCTCAAACTTTCCGGTTTTTAACAGTGCCCTTGTAAATGCTTTTTGCATTTCTGGAGCAATACCAGACCATTTTGAATTCACGCCTGATCCCACCTTGAAGGGCTCAATATAAACGACCGGCTTTTGCGTAGCTTCATTACCAATTGAACCACTTCCCGGGGCGCTGCTGTATGCCCATGGATTTGAAGAGCATCCGGCAAGGAGAACTAAGAGTGAGAGAAATACGAATCGCATGACTCATATATCGACCAAAAAGACCCTAATTCATGCGTGTTTTGGGTATCATGGAGTGTTCATGAAGGTAATTGTGCTCATTCTGTTTCTCGCGTCATTCGTTCACGAGCAACAAACCCAAAAAACGAGGGTTCCGCTGTTACGTGAAGGTACAAAAATCATCGAGGCGAACGGGAGTGTGCGTCGCCTGAGCAATGACCATCCCATCGTGATTGATATCGAAAATGAAAACGATAGGGACAGGGCTGTAGATTCCTTCATCATTCTTCCCAATCAGCGTCTTGCAGAAATGGAAGCCGCGGCGGTTGAGTTTCCTGACCGCTCATTTCGAATTTCTGGTGATGTATTCGCCTATGGTGATCGGAATTATCTTCTTGTCCGCGAGGCAGTCTCCTTAGGAGACCATGCAGAGCGAAATCACCCTGATTTCATCCCCACAAACCCAAACCAAGAAATTCTTCAAGAGGAAGATTTTGAAGATTCGGTTGCTGATATTGTCAAAGAACTTGAGGTTGCCACTGGTTCCCTTGTTCGTTCCATCCGAGATGCGGCGAAGTACCCCGTCGAGCAAAGTACCGTCAATGAGGGTGCGAGAATCTCTGCTCGGCGTTGTCACCTTGTTCGAAACAATTCTGGTGCATGGATTGCTGTATTCGTCTCGGACTCAACTGGCCTACGCGACCCACCGTGCACCATTCTTCCAAGTGCATCTTTTGCCGAGTTAACGAGTTGGGCGAGCGCTCTGGATCCATCAACTCCTGTCTTACTTTCTGGTGAACTTCTGAGTTATCACGGTCATGGCTTTTTACTTGTTCGTACGTGGAGACCTGTCCACAACACTGACCACCTTGATTAATTACCCCGCGGGTCATTAATGCATCGGTGGGGCGGGAACAAGAGTGATGGAGTAGATTATTGGGGGGTTCACGGGTTTCCCAGAGGCGGGATTAGCAAGTGGAGAAGAAGCGATTTTGCGAATGACGTCATCGCCCTCAATCGTTTCGCCAAATGAACAATATTGTCCATCAAGCCTCGCGGTACCCTCTCGTGAAAGACAAAGGAAGAATTGAGAGCCAGCAGAATCGGGGTCGCTAGCCCTTGCCATCGAAATAACTCCAAAGTCGTGTGGCAAGTCGCTGTTTTCTATGGGTAACCAATACCCTGGTCCACCCGAACCGGTCCCCGTTGGGTCACCGCCTTGTATAACAAAAGGGTGGCCCTTGCTTGTTATTGGAACAATGCGGTGGAAGGTTGTGTTTTGATAAAAATCTCCATTTGCGAGTTCTCGAAAATTCCAAACAGTGTTCGGAGCGACATCGGGTCGAAGCGAAATTCGGATATTTCCTTCACTCGTTTCAATGATTGCATGTTGATCTTCATACACCCGCCACCCACTTACAAATGGAATTTCTAAGTCATCCTCTTCGGCTTCATCTTCCCAACCTACAATTTTTGTATTGGTTGAGGTGCTATCGGGTCGAGGCACCTCTTCGACTATGGGCACCTCTCTTGATGTCATTGGTTGAATAACAATGGGTGGTGACACTGCCCTTCCAGAAATTGATAGTTGTAACCATGCGGCTTTTTTCAGCTCCTTTATTGCAGGAATCCGGCTTGTGATGTCGTGTGTTCCGCTTGTCACGGTTGCGGGCAAAGCTAGTTGGATATTATCGTGGTCGACTAAAACAAGTTGGGCGACATCGCTTGTCGCACCGACATTAATATCAACCATAATTCCGTTGTCCACGCTGTTGTACGTATGGAGTGGAGTGATAGTGTGAGGTACGCCAAGAACGATTGTTGTGAGGAGTATGCTGAACATCTAATTCCTTTATTCTCCTGCTCGAAGTGTTGTCAACACCTTGTTTCGTACCGCTCCAGCATCCGCTGAACCGCCTGAACGCTTCATGACTTCACCGATGAGCCGACCGATGGCTGCGTCTTTTCCATTTCGAACATCTTCGGCGGCTTGGGGTTGGGCTTCTATCGCTTCTTGAACCCATGTCAACAACGCGTTTTCATCGGTTACTTGCAACAAGCCCTCAGATTCAGCAAGTGAGTCTGCTGTTAGATCAGAGTCGCAAAGCAGTTCAAAGAGAGTCGTTGCTGCAGATGAGCCAATACTATTGGTCGAACGAAGGGAAATAATTCCTGCTAGTTGTTCTGGTGTTATCCCAAGGTCTTTCACGCTACAATTTTTTTCGTTTGATAGTTTTGCGCCAGCATTCAACAACCATTTTGCACTTTCTGCACCGTTTGCAGATTCTTTTACAACTTCTTCAAAAAATAAACAGAGTGAGGGTTCTGCTGTTATCGCCAAAGAATCTTTTGCTGACAATGCGTATTCTTTTTGATACCTAGCCCTCCTTGAAGCTGGAAGTTCTGGAATTGATTCGTTCACTTCATCAATCCATGATTGTGAGATTGTCAGTGGAATAAGATCGGGGTCTGGAAAGTAGCGGTAGTCGTGTGCGTCTTCTTTTTCGCGTTGCAACACAGTGACTAATTTTTGGTCATCCCACCCACGTGTACTCTTCACTCCGGGGCCCATTTCAATACCGTCTTCTTTCCACGATTCAACTTGTCTGACAGCTTCGTGTTCGATCGCGCCGTGCAGAGCCTTGAATGAATTGAGGTTTTTAATCTCTGCGATTGGGGTGGGATGCTCTTCACCATCATCGGTTGTAATAATGACATTGATGTTAGGTTCAAATCGCATGTGCCCCCGTTGCATGATGCCCTCGGTAACGCCTAAAAACCTGCAAATATCACGCACTTCTCTGCTATAGGCGACCGCTTCGTCCGCACTACTCATATCTGGTTCGGAAACAATTTCCAATAGCGGTGTACCTGCGCGATTCAGATCGACGAGCGATCCATCATAGTGACCTCCGCCAGGTAAATCGTGACCAAGCTTACCCGTGTCTTCTTCAAGATGAGCACGAGTAATTCGTATTGATTTTTTGGTGCCATCAACCTCTATTTCAATGACCCCTTCGATACAAAGTGGCTTGTCAAATTGACTGATTTGGTATCCCTTTGGAAGATCGGGATAAAAATAATTTTTTCGATCCCACTTTGTAAATTGAGCGATTCTGCAATTTAGCGCAAGACCAACTCGCATCGACATTGCGACAGCCCTTCTGTTCAACACGGGCAACGAACCCGGAAGAGCCATAACAAGTGGGTCGACAAGCGTGTTCGGTTCTGCTTCGTACCGTTTTGGAAGTGCGCCATTTGGAGCCGTTGTAAACATTTTGCTGTCAGTTGCCAATTCGACATGGATTTCCATACCCACCATCACTCTCGTCGTAGCAATGTTCATTATTGGTTAACCTCTGCTATTCCAAGATCGGCGGCTGTGAACAATGACTCAAACACGAATCCAGAAGACTCTATGTTTTCCCTCGCGCCTTCACAGCGATCAATCACAGCAATAATCGCAACAACTGTTGCTCCGCATTCTTGTATTGTTGTTGCTGCTTCAAGAACTTGCCCGCCAGTTGTCGCAACATCTTCCACAATTACAACGTTGTCAGTAGCCTTGAGTTTCCCTTCAAGTTGATTTGAGGTTCCGTATTCCTTTTTTTGATTCCGAATAAAAATACACGGAAGGTCACTTGCCATTGCTGCCGTTGTGACAAGGGGAATCCCGCCAAGTTCTGCTCCTGCAAGCAGTGTTGTGCCATCTGGAATTTTTTCTGCAAACAACTCTCCGAGGGCAGACAATATATCTGGTTGTGTTGTGAACAAGTATTTATCGATATACCACGTACTTGTTCGACCACTACGAAGTGTAAACTCTCCGTGCAAAATCGCGGTAGTGCCTATTCGGTTTGCTAATGCTTCTCTATTCATGCCTCTATGGTATCTTTTTACACCGCCCTACGTGCCACCAAGGAGTTGCTCTGCTCGTTGATTGACTACTTTTTGAACAAATCCGTAGACCCAAGTAGCGACTTTTTGAACCTCTTTGTTCTCGGATTGAAGTGCATCAAGTAAACGGACGTCATCGAGTGCTTCGTCCTTTACATATGGACTCGCATACCGTATGAGCCATGCAAGTTGGGGTGTTGTGTTATCTGGTTCTTTTAGCATTCCGGTGACTGCTTCGATTGTTGGATCATCTGACATTGTTGACAACACCCAAGATTGAGACACCGAGTCTAGTTTTGGAAAGCTCGTCAGGATTGTTGTGATGGCCTCATCTTGCAGTGGGTGTCGCTCGCCAGATTCTGGAACAAAAGGTTCTTGCCCTGGAGGTGGCGTGATCAATGGTTCTTCAATAGCCACGGACACATCATCTCCAATAACGTGTGTTAAAAGAACCAGTTTGATGAGGTTTCCTGTGTCCATCACATTGCTCGCTTCTTCTATGGCACCTTTCAACCAAACATCGGTTAATCGAATACCGTTCACTCGTACTGGGTTGGGAATTGTTTTTTTCCCGAGCGCTCCTGGTTCATACACCAATATCTTGTCACCACTTCGAGTGGTTGTCTCCCTTGCAGTAAAATTAACGATGGCTTTTAATGCAATTGATACGCCCCGCAACGGATGGGTGTCAAGAAGTCCTCCAATCCAATGCTTGCGAAGATCAATTGTGACGTAAAGTTTTCCACGTGGTTTAATGGAGAGCTCTCGGTCTATCGAAACAATAATTGGAGGGGATGGTGTTCTTGGACTACCTGGGATTTCTATGTTCGCCTCAACGAAGACGAGTGGTTGGATTGGTCCGTTGCTTGCAATCGTGAGTGGCAGAGTTGTGTTATTTGTGAGAATTAGAGTGAGTAAAATTGGTTGGTATGGTGCATATGTTTGCGTTTCTGGAACAAGTTGAATATCAATTGGTGGTCGTGGATCATTAACGAATGAATTCAGCGTTTGAATGACGCCAGACATGAGTTCTTGTAATTGGGGGACTTCTGGGCGAATATCGAACGTTGTACCGACAATTTCTTGTAACTTATTCTTTGCCCAAACGCCTAGTAGTGTGCCCCCGTGGTTCTTCGCAACAGACAAAAACTCTAACGCCGCTGCTTTCTTGTTTCCCTCTTCTAGATAGACCAATCCAAGCCCAACTTTCGCTGCTGGATCATCATGCAGTGGTAATAAGATAGATTTTGCTGTTTGAATATCACCCAAACGGAACGCAATCCACCCTTCAAATCGCTGTTTTTCTGCGGGGTCTAGTGTTGCGCCCGTTTCTGCATGTTGAATTAGGATTCTTGCAGATTCCACATCGTCGTCAAGCCACAAGACTATCCAAGCCATCTGAACGTAGAGTTCGACGACGCGAATTACGGCGAGTTCTCCTTGGGCTTCGTAGATTTGCGCGAGCGTGAGTAGAGATGCCGAAACGGATTCGAGCGCCATCGCCGCTTGAATAGTCTCTGCTTCGTCAGCAAATAATACTGCGCGTACAACAGAAAGTTTTGGGACAAGTGGTGCGTGAATTCTCGCGAGTTCAAGCGGTGAAAGCTCTGGATTTTGAACTTGAGTTTTTCTTCGGAACCGTTCGTCCGAAGCAGTTTGTCTTTTCATCAACACATCCATTGCGAGCTCACCGTCCCCAGCTGCCCATTGACTTAACACAATATCTGCAAGCAAGTTGTCACTAATGAGGGATGGCGTTGAGATGTTATCACCCAAAATAATTTCATAGATTTGTTTTGCGTCTTCGTAGTCACCAAATGCCATTAAAAATTCGGCGAGCGCGATTTGGGTAGTCATGTCACGTATATTTGAAAGCATCGCTGCAGAGAGAAGTTCTGCTCTTCGATAGATGTCTGCTGATTCATCTCCGAAAAATCCAGTCGCGAGTGACATGGCATCTGGATACGACGGGTCAAGTGCCACGGCTTCGGCAAGCCAACGAGCAAATTGTGTGATGTCCCCAACTTGTCGTTGTAAATACGCGGCATCTAACGCTAACCTCGCGGCCACGCGAGGGTCAAGTTGTTTTAGGCGGCTTTCAGATAACAGTTGTTCGTACAACGACATTCGTTCGTCAAGGGTTTGTGCATTGTTAATGGCATCTCGTAATCGGGCAAGTTGGTTCGTTGTTTGGTGTGGTGCGAAACGAAGAAGATTTTCTCTCGCGTCCTTCGAGAGAGTCTGCAGATCGGCCATCTGGGCGACTTCGTTCAACACCCTCCAAACAGAGGGGTCTTCGGGTGTGAGGCGCGTGGCCTCCGTTGCAAGAATAAGCGCTGCCTCTATGGCATTGATGTCGAGGGGCTCGGACATTGAGACCAATCGAGCAACACGGACAAATTCTTCAGCCAACAAATAGTTGGGGTGTTGACTCGGGGCTGGAATATCGGATTCTTGGATTGCGGCGATTGGAGTCTGGAAGATGGCCATAAAGAAAATTGTGAGAAGAGTGCTTTGCATTTGAAAATCTTGGGTTCTGGGGGGCACTGTAACAGGGTTTTACGTTATTTTTAAAGAGGTTGTTCACTAGTATTGCCCGAGGGCGTTGACACTCAGGGAGAAGGTTGGTAATTTCGTCATTTCATATACTAACCAAGGGTTCCTTTTATGCACAACGTACGATTTCTTACTCTATTTTTCACTCTACTGATGAGCACCATCGCCTTTGCGCAACCGCGAAGCATCTCAAAAATTGTCGATAAAAGCTCAATTTCGGAAGATGGCGAAAACAAAATCAAAAAATATGCCGTGATTTGGGCGGAGCAACTCCAAACGACAGATGCTGAAACCCTGGAGCAAGCACGAAGTAAACTCATCGATCCTTTTGAACCTGACGTTCGCATGACACCCTATGCTCGTTCACTCTATGGAAAGTATTTGAAAGAAGGGTTTACTCCGCTCCTCAGCAAAGAGAACGAGAATGAGATGGCAGCAGTGAACGCGCTCCAAGTGCTCTCCTTGTTGGGTACTGAGCAAGCCTCTGATTTGCTGTTGAAGCATGCGGATATCTCAACGGAAGATCGTTCCACACTTCGGCTTTGGGCTTCAATTGGACTCGGGACATCTTTTTTAACGGGTGAATTACCTGATAACAGGGTTGAGCGTTACGCTCAGCTCCTTTCAAACTTCACCAAGTACGAGACTGAGTGGTTTGTTCTTGCAAGACAATTTGACTCACTCGCTTCACTGCAATCTATTCCGAACCAAGATCGAAATCAGCAAGATTATTTAGAGGTACTCTCTTTTCAATTACAAACAACTTCGCTTGTAAACCTATTGAATTCAATTAATGCTTCAAATGAAGCTGACCTTCGTGCGCAAGCACTACCATTTATATTGCCGTCATTGCTCCTGCAACTCATTGAGCCCAGTGTGGATAAACAAGTAAAAATTGAAACACTCGAAGCAATCGTGCCTCCTCTCATCGCATTTGTTGAATATGCCGCAACAAATCAATCTGATGAAGAGGACACCTTCTTGCGCGGTTCCTATGGTGGGGCTGCGCATTCTGCAAGCCTGCTCATTTCAAGGGGGATTGGTTCAAGTAGTGATGAGAAGGTCATTAACCTTTGGAACAGTGGCAATTACCCTGCCATTCTTGAACTCGTCGAGACTTGGAAGGCTTCGCAGTAACACTCGATGTACCGAATTTTAGTTCCTGTTGCGATTGTTGTTGTGGCGGTTCTCTACGTACTCGGAATTGAGGAAAACAAGCCCCGTGCAGATTTTGTGTTTGTAAATAGGGGCGATGTATTTACACTTGACCCGCAAAGAATGAGTTGGTTAACAGATATGCAGGTGGCATACTGTGTATATGAGGGCGTTGTACGGTGGGACACGAGTGATTTTTCGATTGAACCCGCTGGAGCTGAATCGTTTAAGATTTCAGATGGTGGACGAATGTACACCTTCCATTTACAAGTTGATGCAAAGTGGAATAATGGAGCTCGGGTTACAGCGCATGATTTTCAATATTCTTGGATGCGTCTCCTCACGCCAGACACATCTTCTGATTATTCGAGTTTCTTTTTTGTAATTAGGGGCGCAAAAGAGTTTTGGGATTGGAGGACGAAACAGTTACAACAAAAGGTAGTGCATTCAATAGAAGACATTGAAGGGGTCTTTAAGGAAACGGTGGGCATTCGGGTAGTTGACACGCATACGTTACAGGTAGAACTTGAACATCCTGTCCCCTACTTTCTTGACCAGCTCGCACTTGCGGTTTGTAGCCCCGTGTACAAGCCTGCGGTTGAGGGTTGGATCTTGGATGATTCAAAGCGAGAGTCGATGATTATCGAAGGATGGCAAAACATACAGCCCCCACCGATGTCCTCAAGGCAATGGGTTGAGGTCGACGCAACAAGCGGAAGAATCAAGCAACAATATTTTTGGGCACGCCCGGGCACTTTGGTCAGTAATGGTCCGTTCATGCTCGACGAGTGGAGATATAAACGAGATATGCGAATGATTCGAAACCCCTACTACCACTCCCCTGAGATTACGACTCTAAATTCTATTCAAGCAATCACAATTTCTGATGCGAATACTGCAGTCCTTGCATTTGAAGGGGGACAATCGGATTGGCTCAGCAGTGTGAATGTTGATTACCAACCAGACATGTTGCTTCAGAAGCGAAATGGTGAGCGAACGAATATTCATGCGTTCCCGACATTCGGTACTGATTTTTTCTCCTTTAATTGTCGTCCTACTCTAAACAGTGGCGTAGAAAACCCTTTTCACGATGCTTCTGTACGCAGGGCATTTGTTCTTGCAACAGACAGAAAGGCGATCGTGACGCACGCAACACGATTAAATGAGCCGACGGTGAATAGTTTTGTTCCGCCGAACTCCATTGAGGGGTACGGTGATGTTGCTGGTCTTGAATTTAATCCTCTTTCAGCAAAAAAGGAGCTCGCTTCGGCTGGATGGCTTGATCGTGATGGAGATGGGTTGGTTGAAGATGAGGATGGCATTCCGTTTCCTTCAATAGATTTGTTATACACCACCAACACGCCTCGATACAAATGGATGTCACTCGCGCTCCGCGATCAGTGGCGCAAATACCTTGGCGTTTCAGTCGAACTTCGTGGCACGGATAACAAGTTCTTCAGTGCTGATTTGCATTCGGGAAACTTTATGGTCGCGAGGGGACGTTGGTATGGAGATTATGGTGACCCAACAACGTTCCTCGATGTATTTCGCAGTGATAACGGAAACAATGACCGCGGTTTTTCAGATCCAATCATCGACGCCGCGCTGGACGAGGCGGCACTTGAACAAGACCAAGCGAAAAGACTTGCGATGCTCCGTGATATTGAGGAGAGATTGTTCACAAAGGATGTTCCGTTACTTGTCGTTTGTCAATTGTTGCAGTTGTATATGTATGACCCCGAAAGAGTATCGGGTCTTACGTCACATCCTCGTCTCGTCCAACATTATTGGCGTGTTCAGATTACCGATTAACTCTACGGATCTGCGACGAGTCTTCTTATTGGTGCCATTATTGGTGCCTGGCACCCGGGTGTCCCTTTTGGGTCGTCAAAAAGATGTACACCGGCGTTTTGTCTCTAATAACACACATTTGCACGTTGGTGCCTGGCACCCGGGTGTCCCCTGGGACACCCGGGTGCCAGGCACTAATATAGGCATTCATACTATTTGTGTGGTAGTTACGCTGGCCGTGGATCGAAAAATCGGTACATCACATCAACCAACAGGTTAAAGAGGACGAGCATGATGGAGTAAACCAAGACAATGCCCATCAACACGGTGATGTCTTTACCAAGCACCGCATCGACAAAGTGTGTTCCGATGCCGGGGATTGCGAAAACCTTTTCAACGACAAATGAACCTGTCATTGCTGCTGCGGTTGCGGGACCCAAATAACTTAACACGGGGAGCATCGCGTTCTTGAGTGCGTGCTTGAGCACAACAGATCGTTCTGAAATTCCCATTGCACGTGCTGTACGAATATGGTCGCTTCGCATTTGTTCAATCATGCCTGTTCGAGTAAGTAGAGCGATATATGCTGCAAAGGGAAGACTTAATGCAATAGATGGCAAAACCATGTGTCGCCACGTACCCCAGCCACTAATTGGAAACCATTGGAGCCACACAGCAAATACAACAAGAAGAGCAACGCCAATGACAAATGAGGGCAAACTAATTCCGATGATTGCAATTCCAAGGGAAATGCCATCCACCCATGTTCGTGGTCGCAAGGCACTGCATACGCCAGCAGTAAGCCCAATGCAGAGTGCAAGAAGAATGGCACACATTCCAATTGTCATTGAAATGGGGAGTTGTGCGATTAAAATATCGTTGACTGTCCAGTTTTCATGTCGCAAACTTGGACCAAGATTAAAAATTGGACCATCGTGATTACCAAACACCCACGCTAGCCCAGATGCATCCCATGCGTATTCAGAATAAAACGCAAGAGGGTCGTTGAGGTTGTACTGCGATTCCATCGCTTCCATAATTTCTTTTGGTGGGCGGCGTCCTTCTTTTTCTAATGGGTTGCCCGGAATTTGCCACGCAAGTAAAAAGGTAATGGTGTACACCGCGAATAAAATGAATGGAAGTTGGACCAGTCGCCACACAACCATCTTGGTGGTGGTTGATTGGGCCACTTACACCCCGTACTTTGCGTTGTCGCCTAAAAGTTCTGCAATACGAATGAGCTGGTTGTACTTCGCCGTTCTATCGCTTCGACATGGAGCACCAGTTTTGATTTGTCCGCAATTTGTTGATACTGAGATATCCGCAATCGTGGTGTCTTCCGTTTCACCGCTACGGTGACTTAACACCGCGGAGTAATTGTTTGCGTGCGCCATGTTTACTGCTGCAAACATTTCGGTAAGCGTTCCAATTTGATTGACTTTCACAAGGATAGAGTTTGCACACCCTTCGCGTATTCCTCGTTCAAGAAACGATGGGTTGGTCACAAATAAATCGTCACCCACAAGCTGTGTGGTGTCGCCAAGTCTCTCTGTCAATTTCTTCCACCCACCCCAGTCCTCTTCGCCAAGACCATCTTCGATAGAACGGATGGGATATCGATTGCACCAATCGGCCCATATGTCAATCATTTCATCTGATGAAATGACCTTTTCGGGATCGCTGCTAAAAAAGCAATAGCCTTCTTTGCCAAGTTTTCTTGCTTCAGAAACAAGTTCGCTTGTTGCAGGGTCAAGTGCAACAAAAATTTGTTCGCCCCATGAATATCCTGCCTTGTCAACTGCTTCTTCGATAACTCGAAGGGCGTCTTCGTTGTCCGCTAGGTCGGGAGCAAATCCACCCTCGTCACCGACCGCTGTAGACATGTTGCGACTCTGGAGTACATCTTTAAGGGTGTGGTAAATCTCAACGGCCGCCCTTAGCCCTTCGCCAAATGAATCGAAACCCATGGGTTGAATCATAAATTCTTGGAAATCGACCGTGTTGTCCGCGTGTTTTCCGCCATTGAGAATATTAAACATCGGGATTGGTAAAATATTTGCCTCTGGATTGAAATATTGAAAGAGTGGAATGCCTGCAGCATTTGCTGCTGCGTGCGCAGTTGCCATAGAGACGCCAAGGAGTGCGTTTGCACCAAGGTTTCCTTTGTTGTCTGTGTCATCAAGATCGATCATTGTTGTATCGACCCCCTCTTGATTCTCTGCATCCATTCCTTCAACCGCATCCGCAATGGCACCATTAATATTGTTCACTGCAGTTGAAACACCTTTACCACCCCAAGGAGTTCCTCCATCCCGAAGTTCAACCGCTTCATGTTCGCCCGTGCTCGCTCCGCTTGGAACGGCGGCTCGACCAATCGCACCACTTTGCAGGGTGACATCACATTCAAGAGTTGGATTACCCCTTGAATCGAGAATTTGACGGGCATGAATTTTTGAGATTGTTGTGCTCATGGAGAGATTCTTTCTTAAAACGGAATCATACTATGTCTATGGTTAACCGTAAGAAATCCACCATTGCTGCTTTTTTAAAGGAATATAAGGGTCCCTGCCCATCCTGTGGGTATCAGCTCAATAAGCCCGAACGTAACCGTTGCCCAGAATGTGGTTCGTGGTTGCACGTTGTGCTTCAAACACCATTTACACTTTCTCCGTGGAATGCGATGCTAGCTGGTGTTGCAATTTCTATCGGAGTCATCTTAGACCGAGTTGTACTAACCTCCATTGGTGTAGCGGGCAGTAATCAGGGTAGAGTGGTTTGGGAGATGTTTTGGTTTTCGTTCGTTCCACTTGTTTTTTTAGTTGTTTGTTTTTTCGCGGTATGGAAACACAAAAGCAAAATTAACTCTTCGGTGAAATGGAAGAGAATCTTGTGGTATATCGCTGCGGTCATATTCCCGATTGTTGTCGCCATTGCCCAACTTGTTGGGTTAATTTGGCTCGTTTGGAAAAACTAAGTGATTTGATACTGTGGGTCTTTACCACTTAGCACGGCGTCAATGTCTTTCACAACCCAGCCCATGTTGAGCATCGCCTTTTTTGTTTTACACGCAACGTGTGGGTAAAGGGTGGCGTTGGGCATATGCAACAATGGGTACTCGTTTGTGATCGGCTCTGGTTCATGTACGTCTAAAATGGCATGGGCGGTTGAGTTGTGCTTTAAAAAATCAGTCAGGGCATACGCATCAACAATAAAACCGCGCGAAGCATTCATAAAAAGAACGCTTGGTTTCATGGCGCTAAACATTGCTGTATTGCACAGGTGATTGTTTTCTGTGCGTCCATCCACGTGGATAGAAATAACATCGCACTCCGTAAGTAGATGTTGAATTTGCACTTGTTCGCATTCGTATTTTTCTCGAATTTCCAACACGTCGTTAAAAACAACACGAAAACCCATAGATTTTGCCATTTTTCCCAATCGGCTGCCGATGCGACCGAACCCGATGATTCCGATGGTAGTTTCGGAAAATTCGTTCTGGTTTACTGAGGCG
>Ga0114993_10004406_pt1 | contig 14003 bp, 10 predicted proteins | sample ArcticOcean_MG_C_FD_87042 | JGI IMG/M metagenome (GOLD analysis project Ga0114993, IMG submission 87042) | Marine microbial communities from western Arctic Ocean - ArcticOcean_MG_CB2_150 | ecosystem: Environmental > Aquatic > Marine > Oceanic | place: Arctic Ocean: Canada Basin | collected...
AAAAAAATATCTTGGCGGGCACTAAATTAACGCCAATTATGGACAAAGACCAAGACAATTCAAATCTCCAACCAAACGCTGAAAGTTCTTCTACAGAGTTAAATACTCCCCCACAAGAAAAAGATCCCCTTGTATCAGAGCAACTAATAGAACCTGATAAAGAAGACCATATCAATAAAGATTCTAGTGTGGAAGAAAAAGGTCCTGGTGGAAAAAGTTGGCCCTTATTTCTAGCTCTACTTATTACATTAGGCATAGGTTTCTATTTTTATACTCATAAACAAGGTGACGATTTTTTTACTACCTTACCTGAAAATTTAAAGAAATTATTTTTAACTGCTCCAAAAATAAAAAAACCCCTTAATAACGAGTTTAAAAAAACACCTTTTGAACCGACTCAAGAAGTTGCCAAGAAAATTGAAGGAGCAAGCTCTCTTGATACTCAACCCAAAGAGATGTCTGCTAAGTCGCCTGAGGAAATCGAGGAAGAGGAAGAGGAAGAGGAAATTACCAACGAGTTTGAAAGAAGCTCTCCTAATACTCAGCGCAAAGAGATGCCCACCAAGTCGCCTGGGGAAATCGTCGAACCAACCCAAGGACCAAACCCTTTTAACAAAACAACCAACGAAAACGAAAAAACCATTGATCTTCTGCGCGATGAGATACAGTCTCTCAAGTCTGAGCTTAAAGAAAAATCCTCAACTCTTCAGAACTTTGGAATCAAAAGACCACATATCAGTGGTGGTTTTCTAGCAAAAGAGTCCGAAGAAATAGCTCAACAAGAGGAAGGAGAACCTTCATCTGAAACGAAAACTTTACCAACAACCTCTTCACCCGCTAAAACCGAACCACTGACCCAACAAAATCATTCTCAAAAAATTTCTCCGCAACAAAGCAAAGAAGTACAAGCCTATCTTGATTTTATCGAAAATACCGGAAGAAAATTTATTAAACTGATTAAAGAAGGCTGGGCGGGCTTACAAGCATTGCTTGTTAACTTTAGGGAAAAGTATTTAAAAGGATATTAAAAAGACTCCGACCTTTTCCCCAGACTATTATAAAAATGCTCCCTTCCAGCCTAATTGGGAAAACGTAACGTTTTTCAGGCGAAGATTAAATTGCCTGTTGTGTCTTAATCATCCTTTAAAGAAACTTAATAGAATATTTTTTTGAAATTATTCCTCGCTGATAGCATAGATTATTGAAATGAGTCAAACCATCTATTGCCGCCTCATTCAAGTCATATCGAATTTTTTTTTCTAAATAATTTTCCAGTACTTTAGCTTCAATACCTGGTAGTCCTCTATAACCCCGCACAACTTCTTTAACTCGTCCACAGCCTTCTATCTTAGCCTGCTGAATGAATTTTTTTTGGGATTGACTCAAGAAAATATTTTTTCTTACTGCTACCACCGCATGAACAAATGTCTTACCTGTCTGACGAAACCATTCTTCACTAAGGTCATAAACCGTTATGCTTGGGTCGAGCTCGCTCAATTTAAAAGCCGCGTCTCCTATTATTAGTGCGGCTGAGTGATCGACCAACATTGATTCTAGATCTGGAGGAAAAGAACGAATGGGAAGATCTGAGTTAAATGAGAATAATATTTTGAGAAGAGCCACCGAGGTTCGAGAACGATTATCTGCAGCAATAGAACTAATTTCTTGAATTGGTTTTTTTGTTAAAAACAATACTGTTCCCACTTCACCTCGTGAAGCGATACATACATCTGAAACCAGTCGGTAGCTTTCGGCCAACTTAAAATACTCAATCGAAGGGATTATAGCTAAATCCAAGTCACTCGACTTCAATCGATCTGCAAGAGCGGCAGGCGAATCCGTCATTACTTGAAACCCCATATTCGCACCTTGTTCCTCCAAAGGTAAAAGAAGAGGCCCTGCATTTAGGAAATTATGGATTCCAAATCTGAGCAATGGTTGGGTCATAGTAAAAAAGGGGGTGAAGGACGCTAAGCCCCTCACCCCCTCAAAAAAAACAAAAACTGCTAGATGAACATCGGTGCTAACACTAATGCTACGATAGACATCAGCTTAATCAAAATATTCATCGCTGGTCCAGAAGTGTCCTTAAGCGGATCACCCACTGTATCACCAACTACCGTCGCGTGATAAGCATCAGATCCTTTACCACCCAAATTCCCGGCTTCGACATATTTTTTAGCATTGTCCCAAGCACCACCGCCGTTAGACATAAACAATGCCAGCAACACACCTACCAGAGTAGCACCCATAAGCATGCCACCTAAAGCTTCCGCTCCCAGTATGAGTCCTATCAATATGGGCATAGCAATAGCAATAACACCCGGAAGGATCATCTCCCTTAAGGCTGACTGAGTGCTGATGTCAATACACTTAGCGCTATCTGGTTTCCCAGTACCTTCCATTAGGCCGGGAATTTCTTTAAACTGCCGTCGAATTTCATTCACCATATCCATCGCACCTTTACCTACTGAGGACATAGTAAGCGCCGCAACAAAAAATGGAATAACGCCTCCTATGAATACTCCGATAACAACTTTATGTTGGGTAATGTCTATAGATTCAATATTAGCGGCCTGAGTAAATGCTGAAAACAATGCCAATGCAGTTAGAGCCGCGGAACCGATAGCAAATCCCTTACCAATAGCGGCAGTGGTATTTCCAACTGCATCCAGTCCGTCGGTTATTTTTCGCGTCTCCTCACCCAAACCGGCCATTTCAGAAATTCCGCCTGCATTATCAGCGATCGGCCCGTATGCATCCACAGACATTGTAATGCCAACAGTGGCTAGCATTCCAACAGCAGCCAAGGCAACACCGTAAAGACCGGCAAAAATTGAACCAAAGTATATCGCAATTGTTATTATTATTACCGGTATGACACAACTTTCCATTGCAACAGCGAGTCCTGTAATCATTACGGTGGCCACGCCAGTGCTGCTTGATTCAGCAATTTTTACGACAGGAGAACCTGCCGTGTAATATTCGGTAACCAGCCCGATCGCGATCCCGGCAAAACAACCAACTGCTAGCGCAATAAAAACACCTGACGATAAACCCATAACCTTGATTACAAAAAATGCCACAAAGAGCATTGCTCCTGCACTAACAAATGTGCAGTTACGTAGTGCAGTTGATGGATCCTGATCCTCCAAGGCATCCATTGCTCGAATACCTATGATAGATGCAATAAGACCCACCATAGCAATAATTAGCGGGAGTGCCATGTACTCAAATTTCATAGCGGACATGCTGGCACCTATAGCAATCGCGGCAATCATCGAACCACAATAAGACTCAAAAATATCTGCTCCTAGACCAGCCGTATCGCCAACACAATCTCCTACGTTATCCGCAATAACTCCTGGATTTCTTGGGTCGTCCTCAGGGATTCCCGCTTCGACCTTGCCCACAAGGTCCGAGCCAACATCCGCTATTTTTGTATAGATCCCACCCCCTACACGAGCGAAGAGAGCGATCGAGCTTGCCCCCATGGCAAACCCACTAATAACACTTACAGATTCGCCCTTGCCAAACAAAAGAAAAAGTCCGCCAACCCCTAACAAGCCTAAACTTGCCACACTCAAACCCATGACCGCCCCACCATTAAACGCGATATTGAGCGCCTTGGCCTTCCCACCATCCGAAGCCGCCTGAGCAGTGCGCACATTTGCGGTGGTAGCTGCATTCATCCCAAAGAACCCTGCAAGCATGGAACAACCAGCACCTATGACATAAGACACTGATGTCCAAAAACCTATCCAAAATCCTTTTTGATATGAAATAACGATCATAAGAAGAATGAAAACACCTGCCACAAAATAGCCAAGTATTTTATATTCTCGTGACAGAAAAACCATCGCACCTTCATGGATGGATTCTGCAATTTCCTTCATTTTCTCATTACCGTCTGATTGCTCATCAACTTTTTCATAGATCTTCCAAGCCACGATCAAACCGAAAATACCGAATACCACCGCAAAATATGAATAATTCTGCGATATGTTCAAGGTTGCCATAAAAACATAGGCTCCCATCGCAGCAATAAGAAATAACAACTCGCCTTTATACTCCTTTACCATTCTCCGTTTTCCTCCGTTAGATTATTACGTTCATTCATTTCAACTAGCGTCCCCTCAACCCTAAGTACTGCTCCTTCGATAACCTCATTCAGGAGCTGATTTTCCGATTCAGTGAACGGTGTCAACACATAGTCGACTATATCCTCTGGGTCATCGGGTCGACCCACTCCCACACGAATCCGGTAGTACTGATCCGTCCCAAATTTTTCGGTTATTGACCGTACCCCCAACTGACCAGCATCGCCACCCTTAGTTTTTATTTTGATTTTCCCCAGAGGCAAATCAATGTCATCATGAATAACGAGAACCTGATTAGGAGAAATCCTCAAGGCAGAAAGAATTAACTTTGCCGCTTGGCCACTATTATTCATGTAGGTCATGGGTTTGACAATCATGACCTGACAACCTTCTATTTCCCCTTCACCATAAAGGGCTTTATATTTGCTTTGGGAAAGCGCAATCTGCCGCTTCTCAGCCAAGCTATCGGCAATGAGAAAACCAATATTATGGCGCGTTAGTTCATAACGCGGACCAGGATTGCCTAGTCCAATAATTAAATACATATTGGATATAGTCAGCCCTCTTTTTTGGTCGAATCTTCCTTCTTATCTGAAGCTTCCTCGCCGGCTGGCACATCTTCTGAAGCTGCCATTTCACCCTCTGCCAACTCTTCTTCATCGGCGACTTTCTCTTCTTCAACTTTTGGCAGATAGACGCTGACCACGGCCTCATTGGACTGATGTAAAATTTTTATCTTATCCGAAACGTTAAGATCTGACACGTGTAATACCTGCCCAAGTTCAACAGCCGTAATATCCAAGTCAATAGACTGCGGAATATCTGTAGGCAGACATTCTACATGAAGAGATTTGAGCACTTGGTTAACGAGACCTCCCATTTTTTCTCCCGCAGATTTTCCAATCAAATGCACACTGACGCTGACTTTGACCATCTTGGCAACGTCAACTTCTAAAAAGTCTACGTGAACCCAAAGATCTTTCAGTGGATGACTTTGAAATTCCTTTAAAATGACTTTACGCTGCTTGTTCCCTTCCACGTTGAGGTCAATCAAAGCATTTTGCCCCTTGGCTTTTAAAATATCTTGAAGGTTATCAGGACAAATAGAAAAGGAAAGGTTGTCTTTCAACCCATATAAAACAGCCGGTATTTCTCCGTTTCTTCGCACTTCTTTAGTGGCAACCTTACCCGTTCTTTCTCTTATTTTACCACTCAATACTTCAGACATTTTCATCTACTCCTTATAAATCAAACAATGAACTTACCGAGGTTTCTTGGTTGATCCGCAAAATGGCCTCGCCCAGCAAAGGCGCCACGGATAGAATTTTAATCTTTGAATGGTTTTTCATGGCATCACGAACTGGAATCGTATTGGTTGCCACGATAGACTTAATTTTTGATTTAGAAATACGTTCTATCGCTGGTCCAGACAAGACAGCATGCGTACAACAAGCATGCACTTCTCGAGCACCCGCTTCCAACAAAGCGGCTGTACCTTCCACAAGAGTTCCAGCGGTGTCGATCATATCATCAACGACAAAGCACACCTTGTCAACAACATCTCCAATGATGTTCATCGCCTTAGCCTCATTCGCCGCTTCTCTACGTTTATCAATAATGGCAAGGTTGACCCCTAGGCGCTTTGCAAAAGCTCTAGCGCGCTCCACTCCACCCGCATCTGGAGAAATAACTACCATATCATTTAGGTCTAGACTTTGCAGATATGGAATTAATACCTTCATTGAAAAAAGGTGGTCCACAGGAATATTAAAGAAACCTTGTATCTGCCCTGCATGAAGATCTACCGTTAACACACGGTCAGTCCCTGCGGTGACTAGTAGGTCTGCTACCAGCTTGGAAGTAATAGGAACCCGTGGTTCAGACTTACGATCTTGGCGAGCGTAACCATAGTAAGGTATAACGGCCGTAATACGCCTGGCGGAGGAACGCTTAAGTGCATCGATCATGATCAATAGTTCCATCAGGTTAGTATTTCCTGGATTACAGGTTGGCTGAATGACAAAAACATCACCACCCCGAACATTTTCTTCAATGCGCACATAAATTTCTTCATCAGAGAAATCTTTGACCACCGTGCGGCCCAATTCAATGTTCATGTACTTGCAAATATCCTCTGCAAGCTCAACATTAGCTCTCCCTGAAAAAATAAGAACTCGCCCGTTTAGATTCTGTTCCATACGATATCTGCCTGATAAACTTAAAAAAACATTTTCATCATTAAAGCTGGGGCGGGAGGATTCGAACCTCCGAATGCAGGCATCAAAAACCTGTGTCTTAACCGCTTGACGACGCCCCAATCTATATTTGATACTTAATTTAGCTTAATCTCATGACCAATAACAATTCACATGCCATGGGAACTCTTCCTAATGAGATAATATTCGTTTTTTGGAATCTATCTAAAGTCCAACCCTCTGATCTTCTTTAAGTTAGTTGTGCTGGCTTTGAGCGACAAAAAATTGAGGATAAACTGGGGTTATGCTGTTTAACCTACGTTGCCAATCAAAATTTTCCAAAACTATCCATTCTCTGTCTTCATTAAGTTAGGGGTAGTTCAGGATTTCCTCCGGGTAAAATTCTGTAAAACTTTCAATCGTTTCTGTAACAACCCGTTCCCAATCCCCATTCAAACTTGCGCATGCAACCTGAGCCTTCTCCGGATCATCAAAAATTCCAAACACGGTAGACCCGCTCCCAGATAAAAGAACACCCAAAGCACCCCAAGCCCACAATTCGTCTTTGACGACTTTCACTTCAGGAAACTTTTGAATAACAACCGATTCTAAATCATTATATAGTTGGGACCCTAAGCTTGTAATGTTCGATAAGGATAGATTTTTCCGCAGGATGCTAATATTATTTGGCCTTTTTGTCAACTTCAATCTTAGATTCTGATATACCCAAGAAGTCGCAATAGGAAACCCGGGAAACACCAACAAAACTTGAAACTTAGAACAAGATTCCAGAACCTTTAGCCGCTCACCTCGGCCCTTTCCTAGCGCGCAAGGCGAAGTAAGAAAGAATGGAACATCGGAACCCAATTCAGCAGCCAATGTAAAAAGCTTCTCTCGGTCGATATTTAAATCCCATAAACGATTCAGTCCCATAAGAACTCCGGCGGCATTACCGCTGCCACCTCCAAGTCCGGCGCCGAAAGGAATTTTTTTTTTTAGCCGAATGCTGACCCCTTTACCTTCAACCTGATAAGATTTTCGCAATAGAAGAGCCGCTTTGCAGACAAGATTGGTATCATCTGTAGGTATTCCTGGCATATCACATTCCAGCTTAATCCCTGAGGACAAAAGTTCTAACTCCACGTCATCGAACAAAGATACCATTTGAAAAATTGTTTCCAATTCATGGAACCCATCTTCTCTTTTTCCGTGAACATGAAGACCTAAATTAACTTTGGCGGGAGTTTTAAATTTTAATTTCATAATTGCTGCCGCGGTACCAATTACCCTTCAATCCATCAATCCCGGTGCTAACTCAAATGCATCGAGAGGAATACCTTGGTTGATCATTACCTCTAAATACCTTACCACAATCGATTGTTTTTTAGACTTAATCTCGATTACAACCTTGTGAGCAAAGTCCAACTTATCCACCTTCCTATAATCGTACCAATATACTCTGTAAATTTCCCGGGTGTCTCGGGTCAAAATTAATGACTTTGGCAACAGTGTATAAGCGTCGATTCCAAAATCTACCCGTTCCCCTGTTTTCTGGTTAATCGTTTCAATTTGCAAAACGGTTTGGTCGCTATTCCATTTTGCGACTTTCGTCCGTAGATGAGAAAGATGTGGTATCCCTCCTGAAAATACACTGATGTAATCTCCAAAATCTATATAAGTTCCTAAAATCTGGCCCATACTTTCCCAAACCTCTTCCCCAGAGATGACTCGATTTTCCCGCGGATCATACATCAAAGTTTTTTCACCTTCATAAATCAGCACACCTAAAACCTGACGAAATAAGTTGTAGGTATCCACCCGCATTGCTTCATTCCCTTTGATAAGCAATGTCTGGCGAAGCGATTGTTTTAAATTCTCTCCAGAAATCTTTGTGCGTACAAATGCTTTTACATCTTGAATAGCCGATTTGCGGGCTTCGAGTGTGGAAAATAAAGAGGAGAGCGTCTGCATTTCTGGCTTCGTTCCTGTTGATACAGGCAAAGCCTTGGGTTGGCAAGAAACAAGAAAAACCAACAAGCCACCTACTACGACAGACCGACGTAGAAAAATTCGCATAGGATTGGGTATCAGTGGTTAAAACGGGATCTGAAATATACAGTAGTAGTATTAATTATTACTCAGAAATCTTTGTGCTTTTTGAATCTTTATTTCCAATTCTTTAGGGTCAGGTAGCTCGCCACTGACATCATCTACCTTTTCTAAGGTGAGAAAAAGGCTTGTCTTCCAAGCCTTACCAGCTTCTACATAGTTCATTAACGAAAATTGTATGTCTCCCAAATGGCTATATAAAACTGGATCAGGGGACGTATAAAGCATGGCCTTTTTAAGTTCTCTAAGAGCTTTTTTTGATTCGCCTTTCTTAAAATAAATCCAGCTCAGGCTATCAAGAAAATAACCATTTTTGGGCTGAATGGAAAGAGCTTTATTCAAATGATCTAGAGCTGTATCCAGCGATTTCCCTTGCATGGCATAAATATACCCCAAAAAATTGTGTGCATTGGAATGCATGGGGTTAAGCTCAATAGAGCGTTTTATGTTGTTTATAGCTCGCTCAAATTCACCTGTCCGCTCCAGAAGAGCTCCCAACTCGAAATAATAAGAATCTTTGTCTTTATCTATAGCAATTGCTTTCTGCATTGCATCAATAGCTTGATCTAATTGGTCTGTCGCGATATAGGCAATACCTAGGGAGTGATAAAGAGTACTATTATTTTGGTCTATTTTAATAGCTTCCTCAATCAATTGAACTGTTTTCTCAGGATGCTTATTCATACCATGTAACCGCGCCAGGTAAATCAGTAAATTTACGGACCGGGGCTCTACTTTCACTAAACGATTTATTTCTTGAATGGCTTTATCTACACGCCCAAGAATTTCATAAACACGCCCAAGTACCATTAAAATTTCGTTTTCCTCTCCCCTGTCCTGAAGTAACTGAAACTCATCAAGTACTTTCAAGTAAATTCCCTGTTCGTAATAAATAGCTCCTATTTTCATATGAACATCTGGAGCACCCAAAATTTCTTCTGCAGCCGCTTGGTATTTGCCCGAGCCTACATCCCTTGGCATAATTAAACCTCTCATAGCGGTCATACGTTTATGAACTTTTTCGCTCAAGGGATTTAACTTTAAAAGGATCTTGTATTGCTTTTTGGCCTCATCAGGTTTTCCCTGCACCTCCAAAAGCCAAGCCAGCCATTCTCGAGACTGTAAAAAATTAGGTTTCAATTCTAAAACCCGGTTTAAAGATTTTTGGGCGTCTTCTAATTTCCCCTTAAGAATATGAATCCTTGCTATATAGTGGTATCCCAAAGGATTCATTGATTCTACTTGGACTACCTTCCTGTACATACCTTCTGCGTCATCATATTGCCGTTGAACTTCGTAGATTGCGCCACTAAGAAGATAGGCTCTTGCCAACCCAAACTTAGCCTTAATCACCGTTTGGTAATGACTTAGGGCTCGCTCATTTTCGCCGCGCACGGCAAGAATGTCCCCAATCATCATATTCAGTTCGGGGTTATCAGGAAAACGGCTTAAAGACTTCTTCAACGCCTGATAGGCATCCTCGATTTTTCCTGCCCGAATAAGGTTTATCGCTAATTGATGAGAAAATTTAAAGTCATCCGGGTCAAACTGAACCACATTACGAAAATTCTCTGAAGCTTGTTCAAACTGGTGACTTTCAAGCGCCCGCAAAGCCATTAAATAATGATAATACGCTCGGGGATCCTTAATATTTTTACGACTTTTTTCCCCAGATAGTTTCTCAACAGCCTTAACTGCGTATGAATCAGACAAATCCATGTTCTGGAAAACTTGGTCTCTTGGAATGGTGGTACAATTGGAAATGAACGCCAATATTACAACTGATGAAACCACCTGTAGTTTACGGCTAATACGATCAAGTATATTCTTCACACTTTCATCCTTAACTCCGGCCTTTAGTGTTTGTATTTTATTTTGCTCCAGCGAATAATGCTTTTTCTCTTTGGTAGGTTTTTTTATCGTGTGATTTACAGCTGAACTTTCTTGCAAAACAATCCTGTTTACTAAAACCGATCCTGCGCGTTGATTAATGGTATTGATAATTTTCTCGCGCAAAGAATCCAGGGCCGAAAACCAAACTCGGTCTGACACCGTGACAAATAAACTTTTACTCGAAAATTTTTTAACCTGTGTGACAGATGCCAAGTCGTTACCTACTGCAAGCTTCCACTGAAAATCGTACCAAGCCAAGGACTGGGAATCGTTGGGGTCTATCTGGGCCACTGATTTTCCAAGCACGGAGCGTATAGTTTCCCAACCCGTGTACGTCTTTTTACTCATTAGATCTAAGCTCACAAATTCTTTTTTTGAATATTATATTCATTTTAGCTATGTTGTTCGACAATATAAAGACATTTTTGGGCCGTACTAAATACCTATAACTTTTTTCCAGTCAACAAAACTACAAAAAAATTATTCTCAAAACGGAAGCACTGGCCTAAGAACACTTAATAAAAACGGCCTCATCTCCCTATATTTTTATAGATCATGCGATCACATATTTATCTATCAGTTCTTGGTCTATTGAGTTTGATCCTGTATCTAGGGTTAACTGTTCTGTCTAAGGACTTTAACTGGGGTGAAGGTTACTCTGAACGACCCATTCTCGAATATCTTGCCATCTACTTTTCCATATTTTCTCTTTACACACTAGCCTGTCTTTCTGTCTTTAAATCCAATTGGACTCAAAAAACATTCTGGGTTCTGATCGCCTTCGGATTATTATTTCGTTTTGCGGTGCTTCCTTCTCAACAGATCCAAGAAGATGATGTATATCGCTATCTTTGGGATGGCAAGGTGTTTGCTCATGGAATTAACCCATTTAAATTTGCCCCGGAAGAAATTAACCAATACCAGTCTATAAAAGTACAAAACCCAGCATATTTTCACTCACATTACGGGAAAACTGACCAAAATGAGTTAGCCGTTCTAAATGGTTTGAAATGGGAAAGTGACGTTGCCCTTCGGTACATTGAGCGAATTAACCATCCAGATGTTCCCACCATCTATCCACCTTTGGCTCAGTATGTGTTTCGCTTCTCGCAGCAAATAAATCCAGACAGTCTATTCACCTTGCGAATAATGTTTCTGGCATTTGATTTAATGGGAATGGTTTTCATCATACTTACGTTAAGGGCCTTAAACCTCAACCAAAATTTTAGTCTAATTTATTTTTGGTCGCCCCTAATGATCAAGGAAACTTATAACTCAACTCACCTAGATATAATCGGAATCTCCTGTCTTTGTGCATCCGTATATTTTCTCATACGAAAACGCATGGTGGGATCCATTTTTTTCCTGGCGTTGAGCGTTCTTGGAAAATTTTATTCCGCAGTCCTTCTCCCTTTTTACCTTCAAAGGTCCTGGTTTCTCGCGCAAGAAAACAGACAACGCGGTGCGGCAACCCTAGTCCTTCACTTAATTTTATTTTGTACCGTAATTACAGTTTTCTACCTCCCTTTTATCGATATAGGAGGGAGCGTTTTTGAGGGATTAAAAACGTACAGCACCCATTGGCAAAGCAATGACAGCTTGTTTGCAATCTTGCTATATGTTCTTAAAAATATTTTAAAACTAGGAATGGCTACAGAAATTCCAATTTTTGGCAGTAGCATGATATTTGCGAAAAGTATCATGGCCTTAGTCATTCTAGGAACGGTAGCCTATTTAATTGCTAAACAAGGTCCTGACGCAAACTCTCCAGAGATGTGGATACGAAATATTTTTATAGTCATTGTGCTAGTATTCCTTGTAAGTCCTGTTCAAAACCCCTGGTATCTATGCTGGACTGTACCCTTTCTATGCATTTTCCATTCGAGGTCGTTGATATCCCTAACGGGGCTAATAGGATTATATTATCTTGACTTTTATTTTGACTATCAAGACATCACCCAATACTCAGTTTTAGTTGCCTGGCTAGAATACACCCCATTTTATATCTATTTGCTTTGGGAACTTACTAGGTCAAAAAAGACTTGGAAAACCATCGAATGATTTCGGATTTTAAAGAAACCTACCTACTTTATGTTATTTTTTAGATCCACAATTAGTAAAAGAAGACCCGGGCAAAGGTTGTTCCGGTTAAATCGATAGATTTGTGAATCAAGAAGACACATAACGCTTATCCCAAAAAAAACGGATTCAAACAAATTCCAACTTATTTTTCACAGCAACTCTTGGAAAGAACTTACGGTAGTAAGGCCATTTTTTTTGTGCTTTTTATTGCGATCTATAAGTATTGCTTCTATTCCTACGCTGTTGGCACCTTGAATATCCGCATGAAGATCATCACCAATATGACAAACTTCCGTCGAATCAACCCCGCTTCTTCGAATAGCTTCAATAAAAATTTTTTTATCTGGCTTGGCTGATCCCACCTCAGCAGAAGCTAAAATAAAATCAAAGTACTCTGCAAGGCCGGTGCTTTTCAAGATTGTATGAAGACGGGAATCCCAATTAGAAACAACTCCCAACGTAACACCAGATTTTTTCAACTTCTTTAAAATATTTGAACCAATAACATCATCAAAAACATGCCAGTGGTCTTTACGAGTAAATGCCTCGTAAATGATTTCGAAATAATGTTCAAAATTCTCAAGACCGCCAGAGTGTTTAAAGACCTGAAAAACCAGGCTCTTCCAAAAATTCCTTTCCGCTTGTTCGCCACTCTTTTTGCCCAAAGATTCAATTCCTCCAAAATTAGTCCACTCTTTGTGAAAAAGTTGATTCAGCTCTTCGGCTGACCCCTTAAACCCAAAAGGTCGAGCATAAATTGCGTAAACCGCCCCCACAGAAGGTTCAACTCGAAGAAGTGTCCCACCTACATCAAAAAAAACTGCCTTATACTTGGATAGCACCTATACCCCTATTTAAAAACGTAAATGGTGACAATTTAATCTTTTCATTAAACCACGTTTAGGAAGTTTTAAGTAATGAAAGCAGAAAAAGTGAAGCTGGGAATCGGTCAAAAACTATCTCTGTATTTTCGGAAGATCAACAATGCTTGCTCATAGTCATCCTGAGTATCGATCTCAAAACAACCTGGGCCTTGAGTAATCGACCAGACGCTTAGGTCTACAGACTTAGCAAAATCAGTGAGCGGAATTTCCCATAAAAGTTCAACATATTTAGATTCAAAGTTTTCGTAATGTTCTATAAATTTTTTACAATTCTCAAACGAAAGTTTAAAAAAACCAATGGCCTCACCGCCGAAACCGAAATTAGTTTTTTCCTCGGGCGTCAGGTCCCTTTTAGTGACAAACATTGCTATTTTACCGTCGGATCGGACCAGCGTTTTAGTTGATTCTGTATTGTCTATATCTGCAGGAATTAATGCGAAGGATGTTGGTTCTGAGTTTTTAACATACTTGCAAAACTCGGATTTAGGATAAAGCACATCTCCATCAAGAATGACGACATCCTCACTGCAATAGCGCAAACCCATGACCATAGATAAGGTATTACCGGTGGTGCGATACACATCATTGTCAATAAAATTGCATTTAAGCCCTATATTAAGATCTCTAACATATTGCTTTACATCTTCTTTGTTGTGGCCGACCACTAGGTAAACAGAGCTTATGTCTAACGAGTCCAAACAAGCAAGATGTCTTGAAAGCAAGGTCTCGTCACCAAAAGG
>Ga0114993_10004409_pt1 | contig 14000 bp, 13 predicted proteins | sample ArcticOcean_MG_C_FD_87042 | JGI IMG/M metagenome (GOLD analysis project Ga0114993, IMG submission 87042) | Marine microbial communities from western Arctic Ocean - ArcticOcean_MG_CB2_150 | ecosystem: Environmental > Aquatic > Marine > Oceanic | place: Arctic Ocean: Canada Basin | collected...
CAAGGTGCAGCGTTTTGCCGCCGGGGGCGGCGGCCAGGTCCAGAATTTCCTCGCCAGGTTGTGGCTCGAGGCAGATACCTGCGAGCATACTCGAAGGAGTCATCAGATAGATTCGCCCCTCAAGGGCTGCCGCCGTATCGGTGAGGGCTCGATGTGACTCGGACGGCACGGTCCAGACGCCGTCGAGACACTCTAGTGGGGATGCGATGATACCCGCCGCGGCCAGCTCCTCGTGCGCCTGCTCTGCTGTTGTGAGCAAACCATTGACGCGAAAGGCCGTGGGTCCTGTGTCCACCATTTGATCGAGACAAGCGCCAAGGGCCCCTTCATCTGCGTCAAACAAGTGAAACAGGCGTGCGACGAGGTCCGCAGGCAATTCCTTGCCCGGTGGTAGGTTATATTCTGTGTGAACTTGATCGGACATTTCGCAAGACTTCAGTTGAGATCTCAGGTGGTCAACGAAGATAGGGTCCATCGAGGACAAACGAAGAACTCGAGCGCAACGAATTGCTCGAAGAAGTGCACGTTTTGCGGTGCGAGCTGGCCGCGTCTCATCTTGCGTCGACGCGGATATTTGGTTATCACAGCCGCGAGGTGATCGGCAACCCTCTCCAAATGACATCGATGCACATCAGGTTGCGGCAAAAGACGAAGAATGGTGGCTTTGCGACGAGTGGATTCCACATGGCGATTTTTCTGAGAATTTTTTCACTCTGTCTGGTGTGCTGCCTGCCTCTGATTATCACACCATGGGCTGTGCTGGCGGACCCATCGGTCGAGTTGCTGCGGGTACCCGAGGGTGGGTTGCAGCCAGAGGTTCTGCTCGATGCCCGTGGCGACCTGCATCTGCTCTATTTCTCAGGTGAAGCGTCCGGCGGCGACCTCCACTACACCCACGCTTCAGTTCCATCCACTCCTGATAAAATGCCCGACTGGACCCCACCCATTCGGGTCAATGACCAGGAGGGATCCGCCATTGCCATTGGTACCGTTCGCGGCGGTCACCTGGCCCTGGGCGCGGGATATGTGCACATCACGTGGATGTCGGCGAATCGAGACGACCCGGGGATGTACTATACCAGGAGCGATAGCGACGACGGCTTTGAACCGCAGAGGAACGTGACGCGTAACGAACATCACCTGGATGGTGGAGGTTCGATCGCCGCAGATGACGCGGGGCAGGTTCACGTTGCCTGGCATGCAGGTCTCAAGGAGCCGACTCGCTCGCCCTGGGTGACCACATCCTTTGACAGTGGACGGACATTTACACCCGAAGCCCAAGCCAATCCGGTGGAAACCGGTGCTTGCGGGTGCTGTGGGATGCGCGCCGCCGCAGAATCCGAGGTGTATATCCTGTATCGGGCAGCGACTCAGGGCACGCAACGTGGCATGCAGTTGCTGCACAACACAACAGGACAATATCAGCAGATCGCCCTGGATGAATGGGAGGCAACGACCTGCCCCATGAGCACGGCGTCTATCCACCCCTTCAAAGACGGGGCCCTGTTGGCCTGGGAGAGGGCTGGGCAGATATGGTGGTCATCGGTGTTGACCGGGCAAGTTGCTCGTCCGGTGGCGGTTGCTGGAGAAGGCACAGCTCGCAAGCACCCCACGATTAGCAGGGACGACCAGGGCCAGATCCTGATCGCCTGGGCCGAAGGTACTGGTTGGGCGCGAGGTGGCGACTTAGTGTGGCAACTTTACGATCGAGATCAGGTCCCGATCTCATCTGGCCGCATGGAAGGGGCGATCCCGACCTGGAGTCGCTCTGCTGCCGTCGCCCGGCCCGGTGGCGGATTTTACCTGATCCACTGACCTGGAATCCCGAGCAAGTCCTCGCAGGTCAGATCCTGATCTTCCCCTGAGGTGATGTCTCAAAAAAACAGAAAGAGCCCGCTGCCCTTCTTGTGGACAGCAGGCTCTCTTTTTTGTCGCGACTAAAGGTTCTCGACACTCTGGATCTGCAGACCTGTGAGGCCTCGACCGTGGGTAAGGCTGCCTGTCACAGTCACTTTCAAGCCGATGTGCTCTTGAAGCCCCTCCAGTGGGCTTTGGTGCCCAAGGGGCAGAAGCAGATAGACCATCTTCGATTCCTTTTCGAGAAAGCCAAAGGGCATGCCCTTCTCAGCGCAGAACAGCGCACATTTCACATGCTGCTCCCCGGTGCCGGCATGACGCAGATGACAACTGATACAGATGATCTCGCCTTCCATGGTGACTTTGCCTGTCATTGGATCCAGGAGAGGCTCATGGGCGACATCGGCCTTATCGACGTGACCGGAATCACTGTGGTCGCCGTGGTCGTGCTGGCCTCTAATCTGCGTGCCGAGGCTCAGCACACAGACCAGTACGCCGATTGCAAGGAATCGTGTCATTGGTCGTCATCTTTCCGTTGAGGAGAGTTCTGGTGCAGTTCGTTGAATTGGTGACGGTGAACCCAGCCCTGCCACACGCTGTAAATCATGGGGATGACCAACAAGGTCAGTAACGTCGACGAGACCAGGCCACCAACCATCGGTGCCGCAATTCGTCGCATCACTTCTGACCCCGTGCCGCTGCCCCACATGATGGGCAACAATCCGGCCATCGTTGCCGTTACGGTCATCACCTTGGGCCGCACGCGATCGACGGCGCCCGCTGTGACAGCCCCATGGAGATCCTCCCGCGTCAGCTGCCCGCCTTCGCGTTGGCGCCGGTCACGGATCTCATCCCAGGCCTGATCCAGATACAACAACATGATGACGCCAGTTTCGGCCGCGACCCCTGCCAGGGCGATGAAGCCGACACCGACAGCGATGCTCATGTCGTAGTCGAGCACCGCCAGCAGCCAGACCCCACCGACCAGAGCGAAAGGCAGGCTGAGCATGATGATGAGAGACTCTGTCACAGAGCGAAAATTGAGGAACAGAAGCAGGAAGATGACACCCAGCGTAATGGGGACGACCAGTTTCAACCGCTGCTCGGCACGCTGCATGTATTCATACTGCCCACTCCATGACAGACTATAACCCGTGGGCAGATCGATCTCTGTCGCCACTGCGGCGCGGGCCGCCTCTACATAACTGCCCACATCGATGCCGCGGATATCGACATAGACCCAGGCATTCAGCCGTGCATTTTCGCTCTTGATCGCCGGAGGTCCTTTGCGCAGGTGCACAGAGGCGACCTGCGAGATCGGGATCTGCACACCAGTTGGCGTGGAGATCAGCACGCTGGCCATGGCAGGCAAACTGTCGCGGACCTCGCGGCCATAGCGCAGGTTGATCGGGTAGCGCTCGCGGCCTTCCACGGTGTATGTAATATTCATGCCACCCAGAGCAGACATGATCACATCCTGCACGTCGCCAACGGTCAGACCATAACGCGCCACCGCAGCGCGATCGATGTCGAAGTCGAGATAGTTGCCACCAGCGACGCGCTCCGCATAGACACTCAGGGTCCCCTCCTGTCGCCGAATCACTTCCTCGATCTGCTGGCCGATCCGTTGGAGAACTTCCAGATCCTCCCCAGCGATCTTGATTCCCACGGGTGTCTTGATACCTGTCGACAACATGTCGATGCGTGTCTTGATCGGCATGGTCCAGGAATTGGTCAGACCGGGAAACTTGACGGCCGCATCCAACTCGTCGATCAAGCGCTCCGGTGTCATCCCGTCGCGCCACTCGGCCTCCGGTTTCAGGGTGATCGTGGTCTCGATCATCGACATGGGCGCCGGATCCGTTGCCGTTTCGGCGCGGCCTATCTTGCCAAAGACCTGGTCTACTTCAGGGAAGGTGCGTATGATTCGGTCTGTCTGCTGCAGGAGTTCTCGTGCTTTGGTGACCGACACCCCCGGCAAGGTGGTCGGCATGTAGAGCAGATCGCCTTCGTATAGGGCGGGCATGAACTCTGAGCCGATGCGTTCAAGCGGAAACAGAGGTTCGAAGCGCGACAACACGCGGTGTGCATTTCCGTCGACCCGATTTAACACCCACGAGGAGTAGGGCAACATGGTAACCACAAGGATCAGCAGACTCACCACGCCCACCAGCATTTTTCTGCGCAGCACCCAGCCGATCACAGGTCGATACACCCACAGGAGAAAGCGATTGATCGGATTGCGCTTCTCTGGCAGAATGCGGCCACGCACGAGATAGCCCATCAGCACCGGGACCAGCGTGATCGACAGCAGCGCCGCCGCCGCCATGGCCCAGGTCTTGGTGAATGCCAATGGTTTGAAAAGCCGGCCTTCCTGTGCCTGCAGTGAGAACACGGGCAGGAAGGAGAGCGTCACGATCAGCAACGAATAGAACAGGGACGGCCCCACCTCTTTGGCCGCATCGAGAATGATCGCCCAATGCTCCTTCTTTCCCCCATCGCGCTCTATGTGCTTGTGCGCATTCTCGACCATCACCACCGCAGCATCCACCATGACGCCAATGGCGATGGCGATCCCGCCAAGGGACATGATGTTGGCGTTGATCGATTGAAAGTGCATGACCAGAAAGGACGCGAGAATGCCGATGGGCAGGGTGACGATGGCCACAAGAGCGGAGCGTACGTGCAGAAGAAAGATGATGCAGACGAGGGCAACGATCGCGCACTCTTCGATGAGTTTCGTCTGCAGATTGTCGACGGCGCGCAGAATCAGCCCGGACCGATCGTAGGCCGTATGTAACACGACGCCCTCCGGCAATCCTGCCTTGAGTTCATCAAGGCGATCCTTCACACGTTCGATCACGGCCAGGGCATTTTCTCCGTAGCGCATCACAACGATGCCACCCACCGTCTCCCCTTCGCCATTCCACTCGGCGATACCTCGCCGCAGTTCAGGTCCCATCTGCACAGTCGCCACGTCTCCCACGCGGATGGGCGTGCCCTCGTCGCTGATTCCCACGGCGATCTGCTCTATGTCCTTGATGGACGCGATGTAACCTCGACCACGCACCATGAACTCAGTTTCAGATAGCTCTACCAGACGGCCACCGACATCGTTATTCGACCGCTGGACGGCTGCTCGTATTTTCTGCAGCGGAATGCCATAAGCAAGCAGTCGATTTGGCTCGACGGTGATCTGATACTGCTTGACGAAACCGCCGATGCTGGCCACCTCGGCGACGCCTGGCACACTCATCAATTCGTAGCGGAGATACCAATCCTGGATCGAACGTAGTTGCGCCAGATCATGCGCACCCGTCGTGTCCTGTAGGACATACTGGTAAACCCAACCCACACCGGTGGCATCGGGGCCCAGTCGTGGTTGCACACCCGCGGGCAGGCGATCAGCTACGACATTGAGGTATTCGAGGACGCGACTACGAGCCCAGTAGATGTCGGTGCCATCCTCGAACAGCACATAGACGAAGGACAGACCAAAAAAAGAATAGCCCCGCACGACACTTGCATGAGGCACGGACAGCATCGCCGTCGTGAGTGGATAGGTGACCTGATCCTCCACGACCTGGGGCGCCTGCCCCGGCACATCGGTGAGGATGATGACCTGCACGTCGGACAGATCCGGGATCGCATCCAGCGGTGTATTTCGAACCGCCCAGATTCCGGCACTGATGACGAAGATCGTCGCGAGAATCGTCAGCAGCCGGTTGTTGATGCAGGCTTCTATGATACGCTCTAGCATCTGTCGCCGACCTCAGCCGCCGACAGAGGCGGTGGATATGTCCTCTGCCTCACTGTGCATATTGCTCACAGCCGTCTTGAGATTGCTCTCTGAGTCGATGAGGAATTGTGCGGAGGTGACAATTTCGTCCCCGACACGCAGACCGCTGCGGATCTCATACCAGCCGTTAGCTTCGACACCGACCTCAACCTGACGGGGTTGAAATTTCCCCTCACCGAGATGCACGATCGCAACTCGTCGTGTGCCAGTGTGCAAGACCGCCTGCACCGGTGCCGCCACCACGTCGGCCACGGCAGCCGCATCGATCACGACATCCGCATACATCGCTGGCTTCAGCTGCCCATCTGCATTGCCGAAGGTCAGCCGCGCCCGCAGTGAACGGGTGTCAGCATCGAGAAACGGCAGCAGGTGCGCCACCGTTCCATAGAATTCGTGACCCGGCAGATATGGCAACGATACGGCGGCAGCCGCGCCTTCCTTTACCCAGGGTATATCCCGTTCGAATAGATCAGCGTAGACCCACACACTCGACAGATCAGCGATCCGATACAGATGTTCACCTGGCCTGATGTAGGCACCTTCGAGGACTGCCTTGTGAACGACGACCCCCTGCTGAGGCGATTCAATCATCACCGTACGCTCGACAATTCCTTCGCGCTCGAGGCGCTGGACGCGCTTCTCACTTACATCCAGAAAACGCAACCGCTGCGTCGAAGCCTCAACCAACTGGCGCGCTCCCTCCAGCACATCGTCGCTGACACGCTGGCGCTGCAGCCTTTTCAAGTATTCCAGAGAGATCAGATGCTCCTCCTGAGCGTTGACCAGTTCCGGACTGTAAATCTCCAGAAGTGGTTGGCCCCTCTCGACATGCTGTCCTGTGAAGTCGACATGCAGCTTCTCCACCCAGCCTGAGACTTTCGTATTCACGTCGCTCATTCGCGTCTCATCGTAGTCGACGCGTCCCACCGTCCGTACTGTGCGCTGTAACACTCGACGATCGATGACGGCCGTCCTTACCCCCATGTTCTGCATGGTCGCCGCGTCGATCGTCACCGTACTGCCAGTCCCAAGCTCATCGACATAAATGGGAATCAGCGACATCCCCATCGGCGACATCCCCGGGCCATCGGCTGTGTAGTTCGCATCCATCGGGGCACGCCAATGGGAGATCTCGCGTTCTGAGGTCCCAAACCTTCCGGTCTCAGGCTCCGGTGATTGCTCATCGGCGACCAGATCCATGGCACAGATCGGGCAGCTACCTGGAACCTCAGAAACGATCGTCGGATGCATGGGGCAGCGATAGGCGACAACCTCGTGAATGTGTTCGGCTGATTCATCCATAGGCTGCCCGCCATTCAACCACCAGCCAATGGCGACACCGATGATCATAGGCAAAACGAGGCTGAAAATTTTGCGTGTCATTGTTGGGTCTCTTTTGGAGCCGCAACCATCGCTGCGGGCCCGATCCATTGTGAGTGGCGCATCAGAACAGGCGAACGCCGACGACGGCCTCTAGCCGCGCCAGCGTCTTTTCATAATCGATGTGATGATGATGTAGTTCGATTTCGAACTGTTGCAGTGTTACGTGGCTGTCGAGAAGTGCGCCGAAGTCGACGTGGTCAACGCGATACCCGGCGACGGCAGCCGTAAATGACTGCCGTGCTTGCGGCAGGATGGCCTCACGCAGCAACTCCATCTGTCCGTGATGCAGTTGCGCCTTCACGAGCAATTCCTGCAACTGTAACTCAATCTCCAACTGCATCGTCGCCAACTCGGCGACGGCTGCCCGTTGCCGCTGGCGAGCGGCAGCGGCCAGCTGGTGCTCACGCTGTTTCCGCCACAAGGGCAGACGCAGACTGACGCCGGCAGAGACGAAATCGGCACCAGCCACCGGATCTGTCTCGAAGCTGCGTTGGCGGTAGGCGATGTTGACGTTGACATCCGGACGCGCCGCCAGTCGGGCCACATCCTCGACTGCACGCCAGTGCTCGATCTGCTGTCGCTGACCCTCAAGAGCCGGACGAGAAGCGATCGCCATCTGCAGAAGATCGGACAACTTGTAAGGCAGATGCGTGGCAGGCATCATCTTGGCGCTGATGAGAGGCGTCTCGATGGGCCGAGCCCGCAGTGCATTGAGACGCGCCTCGGCGATTCGCCGGCGCGCCCGCAACGACAGCAAGCGATCACCCAGACTCGACTGAAATACCTGCGCTTTGATAATGTCCTGGAGACGGCCGGTGCCGACAGCGTATTTGGCCTGCGCCATGCGAACGTAGTCGCGCACCAGATTTTGATTGCGCGTCGTGATCGCCATGGCCTCGTCGGTGAGAATCAGTTCGAAGAACGCTTGCTTCACAGCATCGACGATCCGCGCCGCCTCGTCCTCGGTGTTGGCAGCGGCGATCTGCGTTTGCGTCGACGCCACGCGGCGGTCTGCCGCCCGACGACCCGGCCAGGGCAACTGCTGTGCGAGACCCAGCTGCCGGCCACTCATGGGTGAACTGTCCGTGTTCCATTCATCCAGTGGCACGTTCAGCAGATCGAGTCGCAAGATGGGATCCGGCATCGCCGCAGCAGGTGCTTCAGCATGACGCTGGGCCGCGGTCGTGGCAGCGAGTGCCTCGAGGCGCGGATGACGGGACAACGCTTCTGCTATCAGCACGTCGAGCTGCTCTTGCTGCGCGATGGTGCCTTGCACAGTGAGCCCGAGTATCAGCACCAGCCAACACAGAACCGGGATCGCTCGCATTCAGTTCTACCCCCTTGATTTTGCTCAGAAAGACACAGATTTGATCAGAGTGGCTGCATGCAACAGACAGCCGCGCACACACACGTGAAGAGAGATCTCTCACGTACATGACGTGAACATCAGCACATCAGGCTCTTCGCCTGGTGCTTACGTCACGACAACAGATCAGGGGGTCAGATCAGAAAGGATTCGTGCAGGAGATACAACGATGGACTGCGGGCAGAGCCACTGCCCGTCGCGGTGCTGGCATCGATCATCGACGCTGTAGACGCCGGGATGGCCGTGGGGATGCGAGGTGTCACCGCGTGCGATACCAGCTGGGCATCTGCAACACGCGGTGCCGTCTCCACGCCAAGTGGAGCAGCCAGTTCTGCCGCACAGTTGGGGCCGCAACAGCAGATGGGCAGAAGCCGCGTGTCGTCGACAGCGGCCATACCCTCACATCGACCCTGCGAGCAGGGCGCTACAACGAGCACGAGCACCAGATGGGTTAGCAAAAGCAGACCCGTGGTGACGGCGAAGATGGATTGGCGACGTCTCATTGAAGAAATGATACCCGACTGCCGCTCAATGGGCAACAGGCATGGTAAATGGCCCGAATCGGTGGCTCGCGCGACCTGCACCCAGAGTGACCTCACTTACGACGCGCGGGTACGGATCGTGCTCAGTCCATAGCGGTGACGGTCGTCACGTTTGGTGCGCCATGGCGTGTGCTTGGACGAAAGAGAGGACGTCGTGGTCACCGCATTCGAGACCGGTTCAAGCAGGCTTGGCAATTCCGCCGTATTGAATTCTTACTGGCATGATATCAAACACTGTGCCCCCACTGTCCCGCGAGGCGGAAGTCAGCCTCGTGCGCCGGGCGCGTGAGGGCGACCGAGAGTGTTTTCATCCACCTTGGGATCCCCTTCTTTGGCGGGATGCTGACGCGGTTCCTGCTGTTACGCAGATACACACTTGAATGGTATGAGCCGGTCTTCATCGCGCGGATCAGCGCCGATGATGCGCCGACCGCGACGCAGTCTTTCACGGCGGCGAGCAACAATTTCGAACTCGCTATCGCCGTGGCCATCGCGGTCTTCGGTATCGGCTCGGGTGCGGCCCTGGCCGCTGCCATCGGCCCCCTCGTAGAAGTACCTGTCCTGATTGGCCTGGTGCATGTTTCCTTGTGGTTCAGGACGCGCATGTTCGGACACGAATCAAGACCCTCCAGCATCCCGGCGAGTGTATAGATGGCGACGACCGATGTGGAAATCTTCAAGGCCTGCGCCGACGAGACGCGCTTACGGATCCTCGTATTGCTTGGCGAAGGTCAGCTGTGTGTCTGCAACATTGTCGATGTCCTCGACATGCCCCATGGCAAGACCTCGCGTCATCTGGCCGTCGTGCGGCGTGCCGGACTCGTCGACGACGAACGACGTGGAACATGGCTCCACTATGCTCTGAGCGATGCCAATACCCCCTTGATGCAACGCCTGCATACGTACGCAAAGACGGAGGCCCGACAGAGCCCTACTGCATGTGGCAATCTCGATCGCCTGCACGAGTTGTGTGCCTGCTGTAAAGTTTGTCTCGGCGAACGCGAGACGAACGCGTCAAATCGGAGGGGTCAGCCTGCCGCACAGCTGGCCGAGATAGACAACCCTTGAAGCCCCTGAGAATGTTGTTTCTCTGCACGGGAAACTCGTGTAGAAGTCAGCTGGCAGAAGGCTGGACTCGTCATCTGAAGAGGGGACAGATCGAGGCATTTTCAGCCGGCATTGAGACCCACGGACTCAATCCACACGCCGTGGCCGTCATGGCAGAGGTGGGTGTTGACATCTCGAGTCAGCGCTCGCAACACATCGACGAATTCTCAGCCATTGAATTAGACGTCGTCGTCACCGTCTGCGACCATGCTGCTGAGAGCTGTCCGATCTTCCCGGGGGCGACGAGGGTGATCCATCGCGCCTTCGCTGATCCACCACGCCTGGCCGCAGCGGCTGCGACCGAGGTCGAGGGTTTGGTGTTCTATCGTCGCGTCCGCGACGAGATCAGATCATTCGTGGAATCCCTGCCCGAAGCGATCCTGCCATAGCACCAATCACTCATCCTGCTTTCAATCAGCTCAGCCCGGACAGCTCCCCATCTTCATCGATGTCGATCCCCATGAAAGCAGGCACGGAAGGGAATCCGGGCATCGTCATGATGTCACCGCACAACGCATACAGAGAGCCAGCCCCCGCCGACAGGCGCACGTCTCGGACGGGCAAGGTGAACCCGCTCGGTGCCCCCTTGAGCGTGGGGTCATGGGACAGAGACGCCGGTGTCTTGGCCATAATCACTGGCAGCTTGTCGAAACCCAGTTGTCGATATTCCGCCACTGTGTCACGTGCCACCTGTGTAAGCTCAATGCCATCTGCGCCATACACCTGCGTCGCCAGGGCTTCCATTTTTTCTTCAATCGGTGCGTCCAACTCGTACAGATAGCCAAAATTGCTGTCCGCGGCGCATGCTTCCACGACAGCCTTTGCCAGGGCCGTGCCACCTTGCCCACCGTGGGCCCACACGTCGGAGACGGCCACGTCGCGAGCCCCTGCTCCTATGGCTGCCTCCCGCAGAAAATCGATCTCAGCATCGGTGTCTTCAGGAAAACGGTTGATCGCGACAACGGCAGGCACACCAAAACGACCAACGATCCCCAGGTGCGCTGCAAGATTCGCCATCCCCGCTTGCAGGAAAGGCATCTGCTCGTCTGCCGGAGGTCGCTTGCTGCGGCGCGTCGGTAGTCCTCCATGTTCCTTGAGTGCCTTCACTGTGGCCACGATGACGGCGCAATCGGGTTGCAGACCAGAGGTCCTGCATTTGATGTGAACTTCTCGAAACCAATCAGAGCCGAAGCCAGCTTCCGTGACCAGATATCCATCGCCTAAAAAATTCAGGGCGATACGGTCAGCGAGGACAGAACTGTTGCCATGGGCGATGTTGGCGAAGGGGCCGGTGTGAACCAGCACGGGTGTGCCTTCCAGTGTCTGCATCAGGGTCGGCATGATCGCATCCCGCAGCAGGGCTGCCATGGCGCCTGCAACACCAAGATCTTCAGCCGTCACCGGCTGGCCGCTGCGATTGAAACCAACAACAATCCGTCCGAGGCGCTCGCGTAGATCGGCCCGACCTGTCGTCAATGCGAGGATCGCCATCACTTCCGAAGCGGCGGTGATGTCGTAGCCGGACGAACGCTCGCCGTCGTCCTGTGACAGGGTGATACTCCGCAAGGCTCGATCATTGATGTCGACGACCCGTCGAGCAGATTGTGGGCGGCACTCACGGCGTGAATGTCACCCGTCAGATGGAGATTGAGATCGACCATGGGCACGACTTGCGCGTATCCCCCACCTGCGGCACCACCTTTCAGGCCAAATGTTGGCCCTTGTGAGGGTTGGCAGAGCAGCAACACAGGGGTGCCCAAGAGTAGCGATCGCCTGGGCGAGTCCGACGGTGGTCTTTCCTTCACCCTGTTTGGTTGGCGTCATCGCCGTGACGATTATATAACGTGGCGTTCCTGGCTTGGCGTCCCGCTTGAGAACATCCAGGTGCACCTTGGCCTTGTGGCGGCCATAGAGGTCGAGTTGGTCCTCAGCCAAGCCGCTATCGGCAGCAACATCGACGATAGGCCGCAGGACAGCGGCATTGGCGATCTCCAGATCTGTCTTCGCCATCAGACCGCACCGATAGGTTGTCTTGTTTCACCTTCATCCTGATGCTCCAGTCGAGATTTGATGCACGATCCGTCTTCAGCCAAAATGATGACCTTCTTCGCCAATCTTCGCCTCAGGTCCCTCAGGAACAGGTTGTTCCATCACCATCGTCCACCCCCTATGAGAGGCGGTGGAGTTGATCTTCGCTTGCCGGAGACGGCACGGTAGCCCAAGTTCGAGCTCAGAATTAGCCATCGTGCTGCCACTCGAATCCGGATCAAATTCTCATGAAGATCGTCGTCCTCGACGGCTACGCGCTGAACCCTGGTGATCTCAACTGGGATGGACTTGCCGCTCTCGGCGACCTGACGGTGCACGAACACTCGACGGCAGATCAAGTCGTCGGACGCGCCGCCGGCGCCGAAGTTCTGTTAACAAACAAGTGCCCCGTTGGGGCCGAGCAGATCTCAGCTCTTCCCGATCTACGTTGTATTGGCGTCCTCGCCACGGGCTTCAACATCGTTGACGTCGAAGCGGCGCGAGCGCGAAACATTCCTGTCGTGAACGTACCGACCTACGGTACCGCATCTGTTGCACAGATGGTATTGGCCCACATCTTGCACCTCACGCAGAATGTGGGGCATCATGCCGGGACGGTGAGCGAAGGACGCTGGGCAGCCAATCGAGACTTCTGTTACTGGGATACTCCACTGATTGAGTTGGAGAATCTGACGCTGGGTATCGTCGGCTTCGGTCGGATTGGTGGTCGCGTCGCCGAACTTGCCCGCGCCTTCGGTATGAACGTCGTCGTCGCAACGCGAGATGGACGAGCCCCCGATAACAGTGTTCGCACTGTGGACAGTGTTCGCACTGTGGACCTCGATGAATTGTTCCGCATCAGCGACATCATCTCTCTTCACTGCCCCCTGACACCCGCGACAGAAGGAATCGTCAGTGCCGAGCGCCTGGCGGCGATGAAGTCGACGGCCTTCCTCGTCAACACGAGTCGTGGTCCACTCGTCGACGAAGCGGCACTTCTGGCAGCCCTGAATGAAGAGCGTATTGCCGGTGCGGGTCTTGATGTGCTGGCCGTGGAACCCCCAAAAGCAAACCACCCGCTGTATACCGCGAAGAATTGCTATATCACACCCCACATCGCCTGGGCTACCGGTGCCGCGCGCACCCGTCTGCTGGCGACGGTCGTCGACAATGTCCGAGCCTACGCAGCGGGCGAAGCACAGAACGTGGTGAATTAGCGCGTCGAGTCCCTGATCACCCGTCTCTTTGAGTGGAGTTTCCCTTGGGTACCCCTGTCGTGTTCATCTCCGAACCAATCAACCCCCTCGGTTTGGAGATCCTGGCCCCTCACTGCCATTGCGTCGCGCCCTGGCTCGATGACAACGTGGCAGGTGAGATCCCGGAGGACGCCGAGGCGATCATGGTGCGCACCTATTCTGTGACGGCTGAGCGCATGGACGCAGCTTCCCGGCTTCGCGTCATCGCCAAACATGGCGTAGGGATCGACAACATCGACGTCGTCAGTGCCACGGCGCGGCGCATCCCGGTACTATGGACGCCAGAGGCCAATGCAGATGCCGTCGCCCAACACGCACTGGCCCTGACGTTAGGTCTCGCGAACCGACTCGCGAGTGCAGACGAGGCGCTACGCGCTGGCCGGTTCCTCGAGCGACTGGACTTTGGCAGTGTGGAATTGACGGGCCGAGTACTCGGGATTGTCGGACTTGGAAGAATTGGCCGTCGGGTCGCACGCCGTGCCAAGGCGGGCCTGGGAATGGAGATTCTCGCCTACGACCCGTTCGTGAATGACAGCGGGGTTGCGACGCTCGTCGACGACTTGGATGAATTGCTGTCACGAGCTGATGTCGTCACCCTCCACGTTCCCCTGACGGACGAGACGCGGGGGTTTATCAACGCGTCCAGGCTGGCTCATCTGAAA
>Ga0114993_10004410_pt1 | contig 13998 bp, 13 predicted proteins | sample ArcticOcean_MG_C_FD_87042 | JGI IMG/M metagenome (GOLD analysis project Ga0114993, IMG submission 87042) | Marine microbial communities from western Arctic Ocean - ArcticOcean_MG_CB2_150 | ecosystem: Environmental > Aquatic > Marine > Oceanic | place: Arctic Ocean: Canada Basin | collected...
TCCTACTCGTCAATTCCCTGGCTGGTAAAGACGCACACTCAAGTGCTGTTCTGCTCCGTCCCTCCCTGCTGTGGACGAAAAACACAGCGGAGCACTTCGGGCAATTGCAAATTCTTAGGGAGCACGGTTCCTTTGAGGAGTGGATCTCCGTTTTCTCCAAGAGCATAGAGCAATCCTGCTCCCAGGCGTTGGAACTGATGAACCGAGTGACCTCGTGGCTCACCCAGACACGTCGCAAGATCAGCGACCAATTACCTAATCAACGCCAGATTGCCATGGCGATTCTCAGCGCCCTGCCTGGACAACCACTGCTCAGTATTGAATCGGCTGCAAACCTCTGCAACCGAAACTTCGCCAATGCGAACATTGTTGTGCAGCGACTCGTCGGATTGGGATTGTTACGTGAAATCACTGGCAGAAAACGAAATCGGCGATTTGTGGCACCCTCTCTGATGCTAGCTCTTGAGGAAGAAATCACTCCATAGATCCCAGCATTAGCGAAAAGTCGTCTTTTGCTCATACATCCTTCTCCTCGCGCGAACCAGGCGCGGGGTCTCAGAAAGCCCCCCCCGCACACGACTGACATCCCCCGGGGGGGGTCTATTATTGCCAAACGCCCCAAATACGCATATATGGAACGCGGCCGATTCGGTTCGGTCATGAGGGATCACAGTCACAGCCAGAGGTAGAGTTTCCCCAGCTGAAGGAACGAGCTTTCGGAAAATTGCGTCACCCATCTCGTCACCATGGGTGATGGGCCGCTCTCTTTTTTCAGATATGGAAGACGTAGAGATCAGGATCGACTTCGGCAGGCTTCAACCACCGACCCCCTTGACGATGACTCTCGGCGACACCGAGACACGCCTGAGTGATTTGATGAGTGATCTCCACGTGTCCCCGGGTCATTTGGCCTGCTTCAAGAGAATTGACAAGGTCCTCCAAGCAACTCACCACCGTACTGGTCGGTGTCACTGGCGCCAAGGGTACCTCCTCCCAGCCACCACCCTCTGTCGCGAGTCTCAACTGCGAACTGGTTCCATTGTTGAAGGAACGAACACCGCCGTCGGTGCCGAGGATTTCAAATTCCCAATGTGCGGCTGGTAAGGACCAAGCATCTACGCCCCCAGCAAATCTCAGCTGATACGTTGCCCGCGGATCAGAGGCTACGTGGTTGTCCTCAATGACGTAGTCCGCGTCATCGAACTGCCCGCGAACTCGATCAATGGCTGGGTCACCAAGAAGCCACGACAGCGTGTCCATGGAATGGATGTGTCCGTGCAGCAAACTGGAGGCGGCATAATGAATCGCCGCCTTCACTTCACCGATCCGCCCCCCCAGAACCACATCGCGAACAGGTTCATAGCGGTTGTCAAAGCGGCGCAGCACACCAGTATTCAGGGCGCAGTTGTTCTTTTGAATCGCGGCACGAATCTCATCGGCTCGACGCATCGAGCAGGCCATGGCCTTCTCCACATACAACATGGACACACCCATATTGGCCAGCTCGACAGTCAAATCTGCATGCAGGTCCACGCGATAGTTGGCCGAGGGAGCCTCCCGTTGGTCTGTGCCGGCGGCGCGGGTGCACACGGCGACCAGATCCGGACGTTCCGCCTCTACCATTTTGCGCATATCCTCATAGACGGCTTGCACGCCCCATCGATCGGTAAAGCGCTCCCGCTTCTCGGCAACCAGGTCGCAGCCTGCTACCAATTCTAAACGGGATGACGCTGTCGTCGCCGATGCCACCGAGTACGGCAATGTCGTATGTCCCTCGTCGTCAATGGTCGATCCCATTCTGCCAAGACCCACGATGGCTACACGGTAGGTTTTCACCTTTGCTCTCCCATTCAATAGATTCAGTTGCAACTGCTGGCCGAAAGCCCGAAGGCCGGCGCCACGTGAGTCTGAGTATTCGGCGCCAGTGCGTCTGAGTATAGAGGCAGTGGCAGTCGCAAAACAATCACCCATCGCACAGGGCCTTGTGTGTCGATCCACTCCACTCCTCATCGACAGATTGGCAGGACCGGCTGCAAATAACACCTCCATACAGAGATCATGGTGTGGCGACACCTGTCAGCAATCACCGAGGTACGGTTGCAACCAGGGACGGCGAAGGTCGTGATGTTGTCCTGATCTGGCTCTTTGATCACCGCGGCGGGTATGCCTGCCTCGTTGTCGATGCCATCACGGGCGAGGCCGACGAAGTGCCCATCCCTTTCGATCCGGGTCACGACTGTCCCTACGCTTCTGTTCTGTCGTGTGGCAATCGTTACTACACCCACTTCAACAGTCACTTTGTTGAGTTTGATCCCAACTCCAGATCCTTCACGTTCTGCCACGAAACCGAACCAAAAATGTCCATGGGTATGACCCAGGACGACGACGGCTGCATCTGGTCCGTCAGCTACCCGGACAGCGGTCTGGTTCGGTTCAACCCAGCGACGCGGGAATTCACAGACTTCGGCCACGTGTACAAGCAGAACTGGCCGCAATACCAACGCTTCATCGCCGCCGACGACAAGGGCTGGATCTACTTCGCCCTCGGCAATACGGCGACCCAAATCATCGCCTTCGACCCGGGCACAGGTGCCACGGAAGCGCTTCTGTCCGATCCCGAGCGTGTCGAAGGGGCGACGGCCTTCGTTGAGCGAGATCGAGACGGGCGTGTCTACGCTTTGGCAGATTCCTCCGCGCAGGATCAAGACAGTTGGCTACAGCTATACGAAGGCCAGCGACTGGAAGCCGGAGACCACCGAGGGCGGGATGCCAAGGCGATTATCACTTCCAGCCAAGCACTGTTCCACCGCACCTTCCCTTCGGGCCGGCGACTCATCCACTGTGACACGGTAGAAGGCGAACTGATTGTCGAAGATCCCGCCACTGGGGAACGATGGGAGAACCACTTCGAGTACTCCAGCGAGGGTGCTCATTTAATGGGAGTCGCCGTCGCACCGAATCACACCATCTGTGGTGGCACGGCGTTCCCCATGCGTTTCTTTCAATTTGATCCGCGTGAAGAGGCATGGACGAATCGTGCCTCGCATGGTCAGTGGAACACTGTCGCGCGCCAAGGGAACAGATACTTCGTCGGCGGCTACACGGGAGGTTTTCTCCTGGAGTGGGATCCCTCTGCCACATGGGTCGACACCGATCCGGACCTTGCCGATACCAACCCCCGTTTTCTCGCCGACAGTGCCCCCTCGATCAATCGACCTCATGCTCTGCTGGCCCACCCAAATGGTCGACACTTGATTCTTGGCGGGACCCCGGGGTATGGCCTCACTGGTGGTGGCATTCTCGTCTGGGATCGACTGGAGCAAAAACAAGTGCTCCTGGAGCATAAGGACTGGCTACCAAATCACTCGGTCATGAGCCTTGTCGCCCTTGATGAGACACGGGCCTTTGGTGGCTCAACGGTGGCTCCCGGCACAGGCGGGGAGGCGCGGGCCCAGCTCGCCGAGCTATTTGAGTTCGATCTCAACACAATGCAGGTGACGTGGCATGCTCCCGTCCTCGACGGTGTCACAGAATATACAAACCTCACCCTCTCATCAGAGGGGCTCCTCTACGGAATCGCTGACAAAACCCGTTTCTTCGTCTACGATATCGAGGCTCGTTCAATTTTGCTGGAGCATGCCACGACAGACAGCCTTGGTGAATCCGCCTATCACCAGGGCCCGCGTCTATTCATCACCGATCCAGACACCGACACGACGTTCCTGCTTTTCCACCACTGCATTGCCAAGATTTGCAGCGCCCCTGATTATCACTTACAAAAGGTGAGCGAGTCACCGGTGCCGATTCACTGTGGCGGAGACCTCCTCGGTGGCAGGATCTACTTCGGTAGTGGTTCCCATCTATATAGTTGCGACACAGGAGAATTTAGCTAAGTGACTATCGAATCAGCTACACTGGGTGGCGGTTGCTTCTGGTGTCTGGAAGCGGCCTACGAGCAAGTAGAAGGTGTTGGGAGTGTGACTTCCGGGTACGCAGGTGGGCACGTGGACGAGCCAAGCTATGAGGCGGTCTGTATGGGTACGACGGGACACGCTGAAGTTGTCCAGGTGGCATATGAAGCAGAGACGCTTTCTTTCGACGAGATCCTCGAGATCTTCTTTGGCATCCACGATCCGACCACCGTCGACCGACAGGGACACGACGTTGGTCCCCAATACCGATCAGCGATCTTCACTGCAACAGACACGCAGGCAGCAACATCTTCGCAAATGATCAAGCAACTCACCGAGGAAGCGATTTTCGATCAACCGATCGTTACCACCGTAGAGCCCCTGAAGAGATTCTGGCCTGCCGAGCAGTACCATCACTCGTATTATCAACGCAATCCAGGCCAGTCCTATTGCACGATGGTGGTCGGCCCTAAGGTCGCGAAGTTTCGTCAACAATTCGCTCACCGCCTTCGCAAGTAGCCCACGGAATGGCAGGATCGTGACACAAGAAACGTACACGCCCAGAGCATGTCGGGTTACTGCAAGACATGGCCGACTTGTTGAAGTATGGTTCCGATGGTTGGCCCAACTCCAGGCCATGGAGGCACGTGGCCACCTGGCAGAGCAGGTGTGGAAGATACGTGGCACGACGGATGTCAAGCAGGTGATGGCCGTCCTGCGTCAGCGTCTCAAGAGCCTGGAAAATCGCCACATCCATTGCGGACCCCCTCTCTGCGATGGCGACCCGTTCCGATCCCACAATATGGAGAGTGGCGATTGGAAGGCCCTTGACCTTGGACCCCTGCCGCCTTTTCTCACGGGACTCTCGCATCGACTCAGCACAGACCCTCGGACGGGGTCTTGTTGCGGATTTGACGAAGCAACTGCACGCTATGCTGTCTCTCGATCCCGTTGGTGGAACCAGCCTTTCATCAGTTTCCCGGTGACTTTCTGATGTCGAAGAAGAAGATTCTCGTCGTCGAGGACGAGGCCATTTGTGGCGCGCGACATTGAGCAGACCCTGACAAAACTTGGTTTTGACGTGGTCGGAACAGCCCAGTTCGCCAACGAAGCCGTCGCCAAGGCCGCCGAGACGCAACCTGACCTTATCCTGATGGACATCAGCCTGCAGGGCAACCAGGACGGCATTGAAACGGCGCAGATCATCGGCGCTCGAAACGAGACTCCGGTCGTGTTTCTCACGGCCCACACAGATAAAGCGACCCTCGCTCGCGCCCAGGGAATTTCTCCAGCAGGTTATCTGGCCAAACCCTTCAACCGTGAGCGCCTGCGCGACACCATTTACAAGGCTCTCGGCATCGAGGAAACGGACGTCGCCAAGCCGCGAGGCCAAGCCTCCATCCTCCTCATCGATCATTCAAATTTTTCAAAGGCGATCTCACTCAGCCTGTTGCGCAAACAGTTGAGTGTCAAGATTGCAAGTTCTTACCCGCGGGCAAAGCAAATGATGCGGGAAAGCTCAGCAGATCTCATTGTGGCCAACATCGACCAGGCAGATGCAGGTCGTGGCGAGGCATTGAGACGCCTGCGCCGTGAGGCGCGTATCGATACGCCAGCCATCGTGGTTTCCGTACAGTTTACGCCACAGGATGTGCAACTGCTCGAAGGCGAGAATGTTTCAGGCCTTCGTCGTTCTCGATGCTCAGTTGGGGGCGCGACTCGTGGAAGAGGTCGAGAAGATCATCAACTGAGACGACCCGCCTAGTTCACGTCCGATCTCAGGAAGGACACAAAGGCGGCCATGAAAAACAGGATGGCGAACAACAACAACAACAGTGTGTCGACCATTCGAGATTCAAAGCGCTCGCTGAGCCCTTCGGCGGTGTAGGAGAAGTCCGGCATCGCGTCGATATCATAGTCATCGTCGCTGCCACCAAAAGCAGAGGCGTCCTCGCCTGCCTGCTCTGCGACGAAGCGCACAAACTGATGCTGAAAATTGCGTAGTGTGTTGATCAGCCGCTCTTCGTGGCGCACGCCCGTTGCGCCCACATCGGTACTGGCGTAGACGAACGAGGCAACCGGCGAGATGCGTGTGAGTTGCCGAGCGATGTCGGTCTGACGTCGTAGTTGAATCTCGAAATTTCGTACCACCGCCGACGTTACTTTGTTGACTTCGCGCTGCAATTCATTTCGTTGTTCGCGAATCTCCCGAAAGAACGCGCTACGTTCCTCGCGACTCATGCCGCGAACACGACGACGCATCGAACCCCAGTCTGTCTGATACTGATCGGAGATCTGCTTGCTGCGTAGCGCGATCTCCCGCTCTACCTGTCCCACGTCGGGCACGGGGGCCACCCATTCGGCCAGGTAGGGTCCCATATTGGGGATGACCAATGCCAGCAAGACCCACAGCGACAACAGTGTAAGAATCGCTGTCGAAGACGTTCTGGCGCGCACCGACACCAACAGACCGATGGAAAACATGACGGCCAACAGTAGCAGGGACAACACACCGGCCATGGCAAAAGCCTGCCAGTCTGTCGTGGTGAAGGGTATTTCTGCCGAGGTGGAGATCAACAGAGCCCCCGTCACCAGGGCGACAACGAATGGCAGGGCCAGCGAAAGATAGCCACCTATCCACTTGGCGAGGATGACGAGATCGCGGGGTACCGGAAACGAGAGCAGAAGCATTAGTGTTCCCGTTTCGCGCTCGCCGGCGACTGAGTCGTAGGAGATGAAGAAGGCCAGCAGGCTCAGCACCACGGCGACGATGAACAGCATGTCGGCGACCGGAAATAGTAGCACGGCAGGATTCGTATTCAGATCGCCGGCGAATCCCGGCATGAAGTCGTCGGAGACCACGGCGGTGCGATCCAACGTCTTCTCGACACCGTAAAACAGTACCTGGAAGCTTTGCGGCGGGCGGTCTACTCGTATTCCCTGCCGCTGCAGCTGGCGATAGGACCCGTATTCACGCGCTTGATCTCGATACTCGCTCTGATTGTGGGTGAATTCAGCTCGGCGTGAGGCCAGATCTGCCCGCAGAACGAAAACACTGACGATCCCCAGCACGATGCACAAGCTTGCACATACGAGGAAACGAAATTCCAGTAGGCTGACGAGCCATTCCTTGAGGATCAGCGCCCGCAGCATCGAAATCTCCCATGCTCCGACACTGGCGTGGCGGCCTCAGGACGCAAGATCATATCGCCGGAATCCAAAATAAGCGAGCAAGAAAAAGGTGCCATTGAGTATCACCAGCAGGAGTATGTCGATCTGCCCATCGGCGGCGATCTGTGCGAGAGGAATGCGCGGTGGGGCGAAGACCGGCAAATCGTTAGGATCGATAGGTGCCTCCATCATCTCATCGCGCTCTTCGCGGTCCTGAATGCCCTCCACCGAACGTCGTCTATCCGATTCGATGCGTTCCAGCGCATCGGCAAACTCAGCTCGGTAACGATCTATGTAGACTCGCATCGCTGAAAACTCGGCCAGGCCTGAGCCGGCCAGAGACGCCGTGGCGTAGACATAACTGGCCGATGGTGACAGTCGCGCCATGGTGGTGCTTGCCGCCACCTGCGCCTGCAGGCGTCGGGTGAAGTCCGACATCAGCGCATCGGTCTCTTTCGCCTGACGCTGTTCGGCTTCTTCGCGCAATGCATCGCGCTGATCTCGATCCAGCCCACGCCGTCGCATCCCAACGAAGGCGGCGCGACGAATGGCGGCCCGTTCCGAGGCGATGGCTCCAGCCGACGGGACGGGGACGAGGGCCCGTGCCACAATGGGTGCAACATTCGGCACGGCCAATACCCACAGCACCCAGATCAAGAAACAGATGACGAGGGAAGTAGAGGAACGCCGGGTCAGTACCGAGACAGAGAGGGCGAGGGTGTAAAACATGGACAAATAGAGTGTGGCCACGAGCAACATCCCGATGAAGGCCGAGGTGTCTGCCCCGCGCAGAACGAAGGATGTCGTCGTCGATGCGACCAGCAGTCCGGTGAGCGTACTTGCCAGTAGAGGCACAAGAAGGGCCAAAAAGCCACCGGCCCACTTCGCCAGTAACACGACGTGTCTTGGAACCGGATGAGACATGACCAGACGCAGCGTGCCATCCTCGTGATCACCACAGATCGCATTGAAAGCGAACAAGATGGCCAACAAAGAGCCGACAATGTTGACGATGTAGAGGAAATCAGGTGCGGGAAACAGCACGTACAATGGATTGGAGAATTTGCTGCGCCCCAGGGTCGGCTCTTCCCTGACGGCAATCGTCACCGAGCGTGACAACTCCCGTTCCAGACCCACCGTAAACACGGACAGCGGATTGGGCGGTTTCTCTTGCTGCGTCCCCTGCCACTGAAGCGTGCGGAAGTCCGTTGACTCAACCAGCTTTTGCTTACGAGCCAATTGCGCCTCGGTGAACGCGTCCAGCCGGCGCTCATAGTTAACCCCCAGGATCGTCGCCGAACCAACGAGCAGCAAAAAAAGCAATCCCGAGGACAAGGCGAAACGATAGGTCAATAGATGCGAGCGAAGTTCACGATATAGAAGGGTCAGAAACATGGCCAACTCCTCACACAAGACATGACGGGCAAGCGTCCTCCGGATACTGGTCTATTGTTCGACGCACGTGCAGGCGCGATCGCTTACTTTCCCCATGCCCTCATCCTCAAGACTGCAGTATAGGACGATGAAGATAACGGATGTCCACTGCCACCATCTCAGCTATCCGCTGCAGGAGCCCTTTGCCAATTCGCGTGCATGGGTGCACGAGCGCACGGCCCATGTGATCGAAATCCATACCGACAATGGACTCGTCGGCTGGGGGGAAGGTACTGCGAGAATGGCAGCCAGTGCGATCGAATCGCATTTACTTGGTCGCGACCCCTTTGATTCACGCCGAATCTGGGTTGATCTGGCGGACCAGGGATGGGGCAATGTGGCAGCGATCAGTGCTGTGGATATCGCCCTGTGGGACTTACAGGGCAAAGCCGTGGGACGTCCGATCTATCAATTGCTCGGAGGTGCGTCGCGGCTGAAGATTTCCGCCTATGCCAGTGGTCTGTTTCGTCGACGGCGCCCCGACAATACGCAGGCGCTCACGGACGAAGCCCAAGGTTATGTCGATGCGGGCTTTGGCGCGATCAAGATGAAGGTGGGCCTCGGCCCCCAATATGATATCACCAATGTGGCAGCTATCCGCCAGGCCGTGGGCGATCAAACACTATTCGCCGTGGATGCCAACTGCGGCTACGATGTGGGCACAGCGATCGATGTTGGGCGACGTTTGGCCGACTACGACTTGTACTGGTATGAAGAGCCTGTTGCAAAGCACGATGTTGCCGGAAACATCGAGGTGCGCCAGGCACTGCAAGGTCTGCGGATCGCAGGAGGCGAACAACTTCAGGGTCTGACAGCGTATCGGGATCTCATCTCACAACGGGCCTTTGATATCGTCCAGCCGGATATCTCGATCGCTGGCGGTTTTACCGAATGCCAACGAATCGAGGCCCTCGCGCAGACCCACGGCTTGCGTGTACTTCCCCATATGTGGGGCACGGCGATTCGACTCGCCGCCACGGCGCATTGGCAGGCGACCATACCCGATGACCCGGAAGGGCTCTGCCCACAACCAAGTCTGTTCGAATTCGACATGACTGAGAATGGTCTGCGCACCGAATTGGCGTGCGAACCCATTCTGGCCACGGATGGTTTCGTGTCTGTCCCCGAGGCACCGGGCCTTGGCATCGAGATCGACCGCACCGTATTGGAACGCTATGCCATTAACTGAGGACCGTGACATGACGAGTGACGGCTCGTTGACCCTAAGCCATGAGCAGAAAGCTTCCTTTCAGCAGGATGGCTATCTGCACCTGCCCGGCTTCTACCACGGCGATGTACTCCAAAGACTGCGTGACGAATACCACCAGCTTGTCACCCAGACGGAGAATCGTCCAGCGAACATGTCGTACAGTTACATGGATCCACCAGAAGGTTATGCGCCCGACGAGTTCAACCCAAAGAATGTCGTGGGGATGATGGATCAGGTAATGGCCGGTGATTTCTGGATCGATCACGTGTCTGAACCCGGTCTTGTCGGTGCCCTCGTCGACTGCTTTGGACCTGACATCGATTTCCACAATGGCAAGGTGCGCAACAAACCCCCGGGATTCGAGTCGACGCAGGGGTGGCACCAGGATTGGCCATATGAGCTGCACTCCAAGCCGGAGTTGGCCGCGGCGATTACCTATCTGGACCCGACAGATTTTGAAGCGGGGGCGACAGAAGTCATCCGCAAGAGCCATTTGCAGGCACTGCCCACTGCCGAGGGTGCCTCAACGCTGGTCCAGGAAGATGTCGATGACTCAGAAGCGGTCGTGTGCAAAGTAGAGGCGGGAGATGTCGTCATCATCCATGTACTGGCGATTCATCGCGCCGGTCACAACTACACCCCGCGCAGCCGCAATGCGATCATCAACGAATACAAGACGGCTGGCGCCATCGATCACTGGAACAATCGTTGTGGTCTGGCGGGTCTGCCCTTGGCGCGTGACGGGCGTCGGTTGATGCCGCGGCTGACCGATTGGATCGACGCATGATCGTCAATGCGGCGGAGCACGCCTGGGTTCTTGGGGATGAGAAATTTCCACTGGTCCAGGATGTGGCAACCTGTCCAAATAGCTTTCCGCCGCGGGAGCAATCGGGTCACGACTTGCTTGCCAGCATGCAAGACCATGGTGTCGACCGCACCGTCATCAGCCACGTCTGCTACTACGGCCGCAACAACGACTACACGGTTGATTGCGTGAAGACATGGCCAGAGCGTTTTGCCGGGGTTGGGCTCTTGGTAGGTCACCGGCTGTTCTCACCGCAGGAATCTGACCAGGATGCCGATCGTCTCGAACAACTTGTAACCGATGGCGGTCTGGCGGGGCTGCGTCTGAGTCCGGTCTATGACACGGATGCGGAGTGGCTCGATGATCCAGTCTGCGATGCACTGTGGCACAGGGCGGCACAACTGAAATGCGTCTTCAATGTCTTTCTGAGACCACAGCAGATTCCTCAGCTTGAACGCATGGCCGAACGCCACCCTGGTGTCGCCGTTGTCGTTGATCATATGGCATTGATTGATATCACTCGACCAGACGAAGAAGGCATCGATCCGCTGGTTGGGTTACAGCGACTACCCAATGTCTTTGTCAGAACCTCGCTGCACAATCAGTCAAAGCAGCCATTGCCATTCAATGATGTATGGCCCTATCTGCGCCGTTTGTACGACAGCTTCGGACCGCGGCGGCTTCTTTGGGCCAATTTCTACGAGTATCTGATCATGCGCGACATGATCCCTTTTTTCTCTGCAGAAGATCGTACGTGGATTCTTGGCGAGACGGCGGATCGGCTCTATTTCCAACGCACAGGACCATGATTCTGGAAGACAATCCATGAGAATCATCGATATCGAGCGCATCCTCGTCGACGTCCCCTTCACGGAACGTCAGCAACGGATTACGCGCCGAACCGTCTACAACTGGTCACTGCTCGAGTTGTGTCGAGTCACGACCGATACGGGCCACGTCGGTTGGGGCGAGACGGTTCCACATTACACACACCAGCGTGTGACAGACGTTATCGTTGCTCAAGCCCTCGGGTCACCTGCGGCGGATCTGCTCTTTGATGATTCCATCGGCGCGGGACTGCAGATGGCGCTCTTTGACGTGGTCGGCAAAGCCATGGGGGTACCCGCGCATTGCCTGCTCGGCAAGAAAGTGCGCGACGCAACGCCCATTTCCTGGTGGTGTTCACATAGCACACCCCAAGATTGGGCAGCAGAAGCTGCCGCCGGTGTTGCGGCGGGATACACTAGCCTCAAGACAAAGCCCAGACCCTGGTGGGACGTCATCGCTCAGATCGAGGCTGTCAGCGACGCCACGCCGGCTCACTTTCGAATCGACATGGATCCCAATGGCACACTGGATAACGCTGCAACAGCCATCCCGATCCTGACGCGCCTGTCCGCGTATGAGCGCGTCGCCATGTTCGAGACACCTATTCCTCAGAAGGACGTGCTCGGCAATCGACAGATACGCCGTGCGGTGCCTCGACCGATTGCCATGCATTTCGGTAGCCCACCATTTCTGACGGCTCTTCGCGAGGAGGTCTGCGATGGGTTTGTCATCAACGGCGGGGCCCACAAGGTCCTGCAGGATGGGGCGCAGGCGGCTGGAGCGGCGATGCCCTTCTGGCTGCAGCTTGTGGGCAACGGGCTCACCACGACCTGGGCAGCACACCTGGGTGCCGTACTGAGTCACGCAACGTGGCCGACGATCAGTTGCGTCAATCTCTACACGGATCACCTGCTCTCAGAGCCCATCTGTGTTCAGGGAGGTTATCAACGGCTTCCCGATGGGCCGGGTCTGGGTGTTACCGTGGACGAGGAAGCCATCGCGCGGTACCGAGTGCCAGACGACAAGCTGGCTACCGTTGCGGCTGGCGAGACATATGCTCATCCAACACCTAGACTGATCAACACGATTCACTACCCGGATGGCAATCGTATTCACGTGGCTCAGCTGGGAACCACCTCCGTTCACTACGGGCCCGGATGGTCAGCGGGGGTTCATGTGGTCACGAGGGAAGACGACGCCAGTGCCGATTTTGCCGATCTCTATGAACGCGTCCTGCAAGGACCGGTTCGTGACTAGGGCCTGTCGGTCGGTCTCATCGAAGACGGGGATGTGAGGTGAAGCAACGGAAACGCAATTCGAATAGCACCCTCGTCTACTCTTCTGATGCAGGGCCGACCTGTCCAACCTGTGGAAAAGCAACCAGCGCCTGCAGTGGTCATCGCAACTCGGCAACCAGCGCCAGAGGTGATGGTGTTGTGCGGGTTGCTCGTGAGACAAAGGGTCGCAAGGGCAAAGGGGTCAGTGTTGTGACGGGTCTGCCTCTGGCGGGTGATGAATTGCAGAAACTGGCCAAAGAGCTGAAGGCTCGGTGCGGTGCCGGAGGAACAGTGAAGGTTGGCAGTATCGAGATTCAGGGCGAGCACAGAGACACACTGGTGCAAGAGTTGACGGCTCGTGGGTTTCAGGTAAAGCGCGCCGGCGGTTAGACGCCCCGCTTGACACCCCGTGAGCGGCAGCCGCTACTGACGACCGCCTCGTCGGCCACCTCCTCGTGATCGGCGTCCTCTGCCTTCACCTCTTGCGGCACGTTCGGCATCACGATAGGTCGTGTAGAGCTTGAATGTTTCTTCTCCGAGAGCCTCTTTCAGCCGATCGTCGTAGACCTTGGTCAGATCCTCCATGTCCTGACGGATCATGCGGAATACCTCGGGGTCTCGCGGTCCACTGCGAGCATCCTCCACGATCTTCTGCCTCTCCATTTCCAGCGTATCCAACAAAGCAGAAACCAACAACTGCTGCGGCTGATCGATTTGCAGGGCTTCGAACATCTTCGCCCGGGACTCTTGGCGAGCTTTCTTCACCTCTTCCGGACTACGCTGCTCGCGATCGCCAGAGCGGCCTCCACCCCTCTGCGCCAGCGAGGGTTGAGTGGTGAGCAGGCCAAGGGCGATGGCGGCAATCAAAAGCAATATCCGACGGCAAGACATAATGACTCACTTCGGCGGGAGGTTTGGTTTTCGTCCTTCGACGTCTCGACTGCTCAGATCGCTTAAGGCTCTACTCGTCAGCGAGTTGTGCTAGATGATGACGTCCAAGAGCCAGAACACGATCGTCATCCCATTTCTCGAGGGGACGATAGCTTGGATGCCCGGGGCGGCCCTGGCACGGATTGTGGCGAGTGTTGTAGCAGCAGATCAAGGCCCAGCGGGGATCCGGTGAATCGTTGGGAGCCGAGGCGTGAAGCAAATTGGCGTGAAAAAACAGGGCACTTCCTGGATCCATTTCACAGTAGACGTGTTCGAGGTGATTTTGTGCGAGTTCGACTCGCTCACTATCCGCACCGGTCTGTGTGCCCGTCTTGCCGTGCTCGATCCGTCCGAGCTTGTGCGAGCCACGCAGCACCTGCAAACAGCCATTGCCCTCGTAGGCACGATCAACGGCAATCATGCAACTGGCCA
>Ga0114993_10004411_pt1 | contig 13997 bp, 14 predicted proteins | sample ArcticOcean_MG_C_FD_87042 | JGI IMG/M metagenome (GOLD analysis project Ga0114993, IMG submission 87042) | Marine microbial communities from western Arctic Ocean - ArcticOcean_MG_CB2_150 | ecosystem: Environmental > Aquatic > Marine > Oceanic | place: Arctic Ocean: Canada Basin | collected...
CTCTCTTATAGAGCAAGCAAGTATTGCTTAACTCTAATGGGTGATATGCACCTACATCTACATAAAAACCCATTTTATTTTTGAAATAATTATTAATAAAAATATCTTCTCCGTTCATAGAATATGTTTTTTTTTTTAAAAAAAAATTATTTTTTATATAAATATTATGAAGCATTCTAATTTTCTCATAATAATTTAAGTTATTTTTCATTTTAAACATGAGGTGAATTAACGAAGTTTATTTTTATGTATTTTAATAAATTTTTCAACATTTGACCTATTAAACGTTTTATTTTCTTCAAATGAAACTTTTTTCATTGAGTATGCTCTACTTTTGGTTTGTCTTGAAATAATAGTAATGTTGCCTTTGTATAATTTAAGTTTAATAGAGCCATTTACTTTATTTTTTTTTAGGTCTACAATTTTTTGCAGTTTAAACCTTGCTTTTGAATACCAATAACCATTGTAAATAAGTTCTGCATATCGAGGCATAATCTCATCTTTTTTATGCATAGTTGCTTTATCTAAAGTTACCGATTCCATTGCTCTATGAGCGGTCATTAATAAAGTTCCTCCCGGTGTTTCATAAATACCTCTAGATTTTATTCCAATAAATCTATTTTCAACCAGATCAACTCTACCAATGCCATTTTTGCCAGCAATAATATTTAATTTTTGTAAAAGATTTCCTGGAGATAAATTTTGACTATTAACCGTTATTGGGTCACCACTTTTAAATCCTATAGTCACATATGAAGCTTTGTTCGAAGCTTTTTCAGGAGATAATGTTCTTTGAAAAATAAATTCTGGTGCTGAATTTTTAGGATTTTCTAAAACTTTACCTTCAGTTGATGTATGAAATAAATTATCATCAACAGAAAAGGGTGGAGCTCCTTTTTTATCTTTAGGTATAGGTATTCTATTTTTTTTTGCATATTTAATTAAATCTGACCTTGAATTTAATTTCCACAGTCTCCATGGAGCAATAATTTTAATATTTGGTCCAAAATAATGATACCCAAGTTCAAATCTTACTTGGTCATTTCCTTTACCAGTAGATCCATGTGAAACTGCGTAAGCTTTAAGTTTTTTGGCAATCGCAATCTGTCTTTTTGCAATGAGAGGTCTTGCTATAGATGTTCCTAGTAAATAAAAACCTTCATAAACTGCATGTCCCCTTATCATTGGATAGACATATTCTTTGACAAATAAGTCTTTTAAATTTTCAATAATTATTTTTTTTACACCTAGTGTTTTTGCGTTATTAATAATTTTCTTTTTATCTATTTTTTGTCCAATATCAGATGTGTAAGCTATTACTTCTGCATTATAGTTTTCTTGAAGCCATTTAAGAATTATTGAAGTATCTAACCCACCTGAATAGGCTAGCACTATCTTTCTTTTTTTTTTCATTAATTATTTTTTAACTACAACTTTTTCTTGCTGCATTATAAGCTTTTGTGAAACCCATCATAGAATAATGGTCAGTTGTCTGAACACCTTCTTCCGAATTACCAATAATCATAAGTCTTGAAGCTTTTTTCATTGTAGAAATTAATTTAACTTCATTTTCATTTTTATCTACCCATGCAAAACGTCCTTTAGAAAAAAGATTAAATGATTTTTTTCCTGATTTAGCGGCGACGGGAGCTTTTAATTTAAACTCATAGCCATTAGTTACGCTAATTTCATTTTTAATATTTTCAGATGGCCTAAAACTCACAAATAGTCTCGAAGGATCTCTCTTTAGTTTTTTTGGTGCTCTTACGACTGGAGTTGACTGCGCAAAACAAATTTTAACTCCTTCTTGTGACAAAATAAAACTTTCCCAGTCTTTAAATTTACCAACTTTTTTTAAATCCTCCTCAGCATTTAACAAACTGCAAATTAAAGAAAAAAGAATTATTAATATTATATTTTTTATGCGCATGGGTTTGGGTATTTTTTATGAATTTCACCTATTTTTGTAATTATTTTTTTATCTAAATTAATATTTACACTATCTATATTAGTTTTCAACTGTTTGATTGTTGTTGCTCCAATTATCACGGAAGTAACAAATTGTTGTATTTCACAAAACTTAATTGCCATTTGAACAATATTTAAATTATAATTTTTTGCTAAATTCCAGTATTCTTCAATAGTTTTTTCTGAGTGTAATGTTCTGTATCGTTCCCAAAAATCATAAAACAAATCCATCCTTGAATTTTTAGGCATCGCACCATTCATATATTTTCCAGATAAATAGCCTGATGCTAAGGGCGAATAAGCTAGCAAACCCACTTTTTCTCTTATTGCAATCTCTGAAAGACCAACTTCAAAACCTCTGTTTAATAAATTATATGCGTTTTGAATTGACACAATTTTAGAAATTTTTTTTTGTTCTGCAAATTTTAAGTATTGAGCAGTTCCCCAAGGTGTCTCGTTAGATATTCCTATATGTCTAACTTTTCCCGCTTTAACCAAATTATTTAAAGCATCCAAAGTTTCCTCAATACTTACGGAATCATCAGTATTTTTATGTTCATATTCTAATTTACCAGTAAATGCTCCAGAAGGTCTTTCTGCCCAATGTACTTGATATATATCTATATAATCAGTTTTTAAGTCTTTTAAGCTTCTCTCGCATGCAAATTCAATTTGTTTTTTATTTAAAGAAGTCTTTTCTTTATTTGGTCTCAACCAATCCATACCAGATGCTCCTGCCACTTTATCTGCTAGAATAATTTTATCTCTTTTTTTGGATTTAAAAAACCACTCACCTATAAATTGGCTAGTTTTTCCTCTAGTCTCAGGTTTCATTGGGACCGAATAAAGTTCAGCAGTATCAAAAAAGTTTACTCCCAGATCTAAAGCGCAGTCCATTTGTTCAAATGCATCTTTTTGGGTGTTTTGTTGACCCCAAGTCATCGTGCCGAGACAGATTGAGCTCACTTTAATATCTGTATTTCCTAATTTTTTAAAGTTCATATACTTTTTATTTTTTAAACTATTATGCACGTCTTGAAAAAGATCAAAAATAACTTATATTAAACTTATGGAATTTAACAAACAAAATATTCAATCCAAAACAAAAAGTGTAGAAACACATATAATTGATGAAGGCCTTAGATCGTATATGCTTAAAGTTTACAATTATATGGCCTCAGGTATTTTAATCACTGGTTTTATTTCTCTAATTTTATTTAAATTTTCAGTTGTTACCTCAACAGATGGAACTATATCGGGCTTAACTAGTCTCGGTAACATGCTGTATAACTCCGCATTGATGTGGGTAGTAATGTTAGCTCCATTAGGAGTAGTTTTTTATATGAGTTTTGGAATAAAAAAAATGAGTGCAGCTAAAGCACAAGGAACTTTTTGGATTTTTGCAGCTTTGATGGGAGCGTCATTATCTTCAATATTTTTAATATATACTGGAGCCAGTATCACTAGAGTTTTCTTCATAACAGCAGGAACATTTGGCGCAATGAGTATTTATGGGTATACGACGAAAAAAGATTTAACAAAATTAGGTTCTTTTTTAATGATGGGTTTATTTGGAATAATAATTGCATCAATAGTTAACATCTTTATGAAATCTACAATGATGTATTATGTAATTTCAATTATTGGTGTATTAATTTTTGTTGGCTTAACAGCTTATGACACGCAAAAAATTAAAAATATGTATTTGGTAAGTGACTCTGGAGAAATGATGGGAAAAAAAGCTGTGATGGGAGCCCTTACTCTATATTTAGATTTTATTAATTTATTTATAATGCTACTAAGATTATTTGGTCAAAGACGTTAAACTTAATTTACTAATTTACTAATTTACTAATTTACTAATTTACTAATTTAAGTTTATGCCACACAATATTTCTAATTAATTTTTTTAAATTTTCCGAATTTTTTATTATTTGATTTTTTGAATTTTTAATAAAATATTTTTCATTCTTATTTTTAGGTGTTAGGTTTTTGGTTATTCTATAAACTGGAACATCAGAAGTTCTATAATACACATTAAAACTAACTTCTCTTTTTGAAATACTTAAACCATAATCTTTCCACTCACCTTCAGAAACCATTTTTGCATACAAATTTAATATTAATTGAAGTTCTATTTTATCAAAAAAAATATCTTTATTTTTTTTTTCGTTATTAATAACTAATTTTAAATGCCTCATCCTTTTTATAATTTATATTTATTCATTAATGGAATTTGTCCTAATATAAATAAAAAACTAATTGGTAACAAACCCCAAACCTTAAAATTCACCCAAAACGCTTCAGTCTGTGTTCTCCAAACTAGTTCATTTAATATTGCAATAAAAATAAAAAAACATAACCAACGAAAATTTAATTTTATCCATCCCTCATCTTTTAGATGTAAGGATTTTTGAAAAAAAATTTTTAGTAAAGGCTTTTGCGTAAAATATTTTCCGAAAAATAGTACTGCAGCAAAGATTAAATTTACTACAGTTGGTTTCATATAAAAAAATATTTTATTATCAAAATATAATGTGAGTCCACCAAACAAAGTAATAATTATTCCACTTGTTAATGGAACCATAGGTATTCTTTTTTCTAGAATAAACACTATGATTAACGCAAGAAGCGTCGCTAATACAAATGGCGGGATTGCAATTTTTAAATCTTGATCATTTTCAAAGTACATGAAAAAGAATACAAGAAGTGGACCAAAATCTGTTAGTACTTTAATTATAGGTCTACCCATGAATTAAAATATTAACATAAGGTATATTTTTTTCTATTGATTTTTTTTAAAATATACCTATCTTATTAGTTATCAATGCCGGTAAACATAGCAAAATTTTCAATTGGCGACATAGTTAAGCACAAGCACTTTAATTTTAGGGGTGTAATATATGACGTGGATTTTGAGTTTAACAATTCCGAAGTGTGGTATTCATCTATACCAAAAGATGTCAGACCAAGAAAAGATCAACCATTTTATCATCTATTAGCAGAAAATAATGAAATTACATATGAAGCTTACGTTTCTGAGCAAAATTTAACTATTGATGATTCAAATGAACCAATTAGACACCCATTAATAGAAGAAATCTTTACAGGGAAAAAAGGCTCTGGATACTTTAGGCAATCGAACTAGTATAAGATTTTCTGCCTTAAATTTAACAATTTTTTCACAAAAGTTTGACAAAATGTAGTTCTAAAAAGTTTTAATGCCTAATTAAGGGTGCTTAAAAAAATACCTCCCTCTTAGTCTCTTAATTAGGCATATTTTATCTCAAATTTTCAGTTTTTAATATTAACAAAACCAGTTTATTTTTAGGGTTTAAAGCTATATATTTTATTTATGAGAAAAATAGCTTCAATTATTTTAGCTACGTCAGTACTTTTATGTTTTTCTACTATAGAAAGTTACGCTTTTTTTGAGGTTTACGAAAATTACAACCCAAAATGTAAGAAGTATGATTTTCATTGCAAAAGAACATCGCCAAAAATGACAAAAGAACAAGCTGAGAGATTAACAGGAACTAAAAAAATAAAACAGGCTGAAAAAATTGAGCCTATTGAAAAATTAACCAACGATAGAAGAAAAATTATGTATAGACAACCAAAAAAAATATTTGGCATATTTACAAACCCATGGGACAACGATAACCCAATTTGTAAAAAACGTGATTATCATTGCAAGAGAAAATCTGCAAAAATTTATTATGAAGAAGATGAAAGTGATTTAGCTAAAACTAATAGGAACGATACTGAAATTGCTTTATATACAGGCATGTTTGATTTTAGTGATGACAAACAAGCAGCAGGTGTCTTTGGTTTAGAACACCAGAACGAAGATTTATATAGAGATAGTTTTGTAGGCAGAATTTCTCCAATTACAGGAGGTTTTTTAACTGAAAATAGCGCATTCTATTTTTATTCAGGAGTTCAAGCTGAATATGATGTTGGGTTTTTAACATTTACACCGAGTTTTGCCCCAGGATACTATAATAGTGGAGATGGAAAAGATTTAGGTTATCCTTTAGAGTTCAAAAGTGAAGTTCAGATGTCATTTAATTTGTCTGAAACTTCAAACTTAGGCATGTCATACAACCATATATCGAACGCCAGTCTAGGTACAAAAAACCCTGGAGCAAATAGTTACATGATTAATTTTCTTAAAAATTTTTAGTCAGCTAAAATAAATCAAAAAAATTTACAAAATGAATCTAAAAGACTGTTATAATGTAGAAGATTTTAGAAAGTTAGCAAAAAAAAAATTACCAAATCCAATTTTTCATTATATTGATGGTGGTTCAGATGATGAAATAACTTTAAAAAGAAATACTGAATCTTTTAATAAATGTGATCTTATACCAAACGTTCTTAATGATGTAAGTAACATAGATTTATCTACAACTGTTTTAGGTCAAAAAATTGATTTTCCACTTTTTCTTTCACCCACTTCTATGAATCGTCTTTACCACCACCATGGAGAAAAAGGTACAGCTAAGGCTGCTAAAAAGATGGGCACAATATTTGGTACCTCAACTATGGCAACTACTAGCATTGAAGAAATAGGAAAACTAACCACTGGACCAAAATTATTTCAACTTTATATACATAAAGATAAAGGTTTAACAAACAACTTAATTGAAAGATGTAAGCTAGCTGGTTTTAATAGCATGTGTTTAACTGTCGATACTGTTGTGGCCGGCAATAGAGAAAGAGATCATAGAACAGGGTTTAGTACACCACCTAAATTAACATTAGAAAGTTTAATAAGTTTTGCTCTTCACCCATATTGGACTTTTAACCATTTCCTTGGTGAAAAATTCCAATTATCTAATATTATTCATATGACTGAAAAAGGAAGCAGTATAGAAAAATCTGTCATGGATTATATAAACGAACAATTTGACCCCGCGATGAGTTGGAAGGATGCAGAGTATTGTGTAAAAAAATGGGGTGGTCCATTTGCTCTTAAAGGAGTTATGTCAGTCGAAGATGCAAAGAAAGCAATTGATATTGGATGTACTGCTATCATGATTTCAAACCATGGTGGTAGGCAGCTAGATGGTTCCAGAGCTCCTTTTGATCAACTTTCTGAAATTGTGGATGTTGTAGGAGATAAAATAGAAGTAATTCTTGATGGAGGAGTTACAAGAGGAACCCATGTTTTGAAAGCATTATCACTCGGAGCAAAAGCTTGTAGTTTTGGAAAAGGATATTTATTTGCACTAGCAGCAGGGGGTGAAAAAGGTGTTATAGCTGTTTTGCAAAAAATAAAAAATGAAATAGAAAGAGATATGATACTAATGGGATGTAAAAATATTAAACAATTGAATAGAAATAAAATAATCTATAGATAACTAAAAATACTTATGAAACTAGCAGAAAATTTAAAAAGATTAGGAACTGAAACTGCGTTTACCGTATTAGCTGAAGCAAAAAAGCTAGAAGCTTCAGGGAAACCAATGATTTATTTGGGTCTAGGTCAACCAGATTTTAAAACACCCAAGCATATTGTTGATGCAGCTAAAAAAGCTTTAGATGAAGGTCATCACGGGTATGTTTTGTCTAATGGAATTTTAGAATGTAGGCAGGCAGTTACAAGAAAAATAAAAAAACTTTATAACAAAGATGTAGATCCAGATAGAGTTTTAATAATGCCAGGAGGAAAACCAACCATGTATTATGCAATATTATGTTTTGGTGAACCAGGCGCCGAAATAATTCATCCAACACCTGCTTTTCCAATCTATGAGTCTATGATTAATTATACAGGCTCAACAGCTGTTCCTTACGATCTTACAGAAGATAAAGATTTAAAATTTAATCCTGAAAAAATTTTATCTTTAATCACTGATAAAACAAGATTGTTAATTCTAATTAATCCAAATAACCCTACAGGAAGTTTTGTAGAAAAACCTGCAATTGATAGACTGGCAGAAGGACTCAAAAAACATCCTCATGTAACAATTCTTAGTGATGAAATTTATAGTAGACAAATTTTTGATGGTAAAGAAATGCCAACATTTTTTAATTATCCAGAACTGCAGGATAGATTAATTGTTCTAGATGGATGGAGCAAAGCTTATGCCATGACAGGTTGGAGAATGGGATGGAGTGTATGGCCAGAAAATTTAGTGCCGCATGTAAATAAATTACTCATTAATAGTGTTTCATGTGTTAATGCCCCATCACAATTTGCTGGAATAGCAGCATTAGATGGGCCCGATGATTCAATTCATGCAATGATGCTTGAGTTTGATGAAAGAAGAAAATTAATTTACAAAGGTCTTAACAGTCTACCAGGCGTGGAATGCAGTTTACCAGGTGGCGCTTTTTATGCATTTCCTAAAGTTATAGGCACAGGAATGAGTGGCGAAGAATTTGCAAAAAAGTGTCTACATGAAGCTGGTGTTGCAATAGTTCCAGGAACTTCATTTGGTAAAACTTGTAGTGATTATGTAAGATTCAGCTTTGCCGCTTCTAAAGAAAATATAAGTAAAGTGCTTGAAAAAATAGACAAAATACTCCGTTAATCCATTTACTTTTTTGACCAGTGGATTTTTAGGTTATAATATATTTTTATGACTAATTTACTAATGCCTAAAATAGATCGAAAGGTTATTTTAAAAAAAGATATTATTGTAAAAAATTTAAAAAAAATTGTTAATCCTGAACATGTTTTGGATCATAAAGATGAACTTAAACCATTCGAAACAGATGGTCTTTCTGCTTATAAGCAAAAACCACTAATAGTTGTTTTTCCAAAAAATACAGACGAGGTAAGCAAAATACTTTCATACTGTAATAAAGAAAAAATTAAAGTAGTTCCTAGAGGAGCGGGAACAGGGTTATCAGGAGGATCTTTACCATTGGCAGATTGCGTTCTTTTATGTCTAGGAAAGTTTAACAAAATTTTAGAAATAGATTATAAAAATAGATGTGTTGTAGCACAACCAGGTGTAACAAACTTATCAATCACACAGGCTGTTCAAGATAAAAATTTTTATTATGCACCAGATCCATCGAGTCAAATAGCTTGCTCAATTGGAGGGAATGTAGCAGAAAATTCAGGTGGAGTTCATTCATTAAAGTACGGAACTACAACTAATAATCTTTTAGGAGTCGAGGTTGTTTTTATGGATGGAACTGTTAGCAAATTAGGAGGAAAGTCATTTGACTCTGAGGGTTATGATTTTCTAGGTTTAGTAACAGGATCTGAAGGACTTTTATGCGTAATTACAGAAGTAACTGTTAAAATTTTAAAAAAACCTCAAGCAACTAAAGTGGCTCTAATTGGATTTCCAACTATTGAAAATGGAGGGAATTGTGTATCTGAAATTATTTCAAATGGAATAATTCCTGCTGGAATGGAAATGATGGATAAAGAACTTATTCATGCTACTGATAATTTTGTCAAAGCCGGCTACCCTAGAAATGTGGAGGCAATGTTAATAGTGGAATTGGATGGAACGGATTTGGATGTAACAGAACTGATGGAAAATGTAAACAAAATTGCAAAAAAAAATAAAGCGACAAGTATTAAAATAAGTAAAAATGAAAAAGAGAGATTGAAATTTTGGGCAGGTAGAAAAGCTGCATTTCCAGCTTGCGGTGATATGGCTCCAGATTATTATTGTATGGATGGAACAATACCAAGAGGAAAACTCGTCGAAGTATTAAAAGAAATCAAAAGATTATCTAAGAAATATAATTTACCTGTTGCTAACGCTTTTCATGCTGGAGATGGAAATCTTCATCCATTAATTATGTATGATTCTAACGATAAAAAAGCTTTAGAAAAAACTGAAAAATTTGGAGCAGAAATTTTAAAATATTGTGTCAAAGTTGGAGGAGTATTAACAGGAGAGCATGGCGTAGGAATAGAAAAAAGAGAACTAATGTGTGAAATGTTTAGTAACACTGATATTCAGCAGCAAATAAAAATTAAAAAAGCTTTAGATCTTAGTTTGCTATTAAATCCTGGGAAAGTTTATCCAATATTACGAAAATGCGCGGAAGAAGGGAGAGTTCATGTTCATGGAGGAAAAACAAAATTTCCAAATATACCGAGATACTGAGACGTTATATCCAAAAAACGAACAAGAAGTTGCAGATATTATTAAAAAATTTTATAAATCAAATATTCCTATAGAAATAATTGGTTCTGGTTCAAAGAGAGAAATAGGGAAACCTTTGCGGTGTGAAAAAACTCTCTCCTTATCAAAATTAGAAGGAATTATAGAATACCTATCTGAAGAACTTTATATAAAAGTAAAAGCTGGAACAAGAATAGAAATAATAGAAAATGAATTAAAAAAAAATAAACAACAACTAGTTTTTGAACCAATTGATTTTGGGTATTTGTTTTTAGGAAAAAGTAATAGTGGAACAGCAGCGGGCCAAGTTGCTTGTAATATTTCAGGACCAAGAAGATTTAAGGCAGGAAGCACTAGAGATCATATCTTGGGATTTAGAGCAGTTAATGGACGTGGCGAGATTATAAAATCAGGTGGAACAGTAGTTAAAAATGTTACAGGTTATGATCTAAGTAAATTAATTTGTAATTCTTATGGAACTCTAGTCGCTTTAACAGAAGTTACTTTTAAAGTATTGCCAACGCATGAAGATAACAAAACTTTAGTAATTCATAACCTAAGCATAGATTCTGCTCCAGAATATTTGCAAAAAGCAATAAGTTCATCAAATGATGTCTCTGGCGCATCTTTTATACCGACAGAACCCATATGTAATAATTGTAATATGAATATTGAAAACACTTTTAAGTTGAATGATCTAAAAAATAAAGGATCACTTACTGCTTTAAGATTAGAAGGTTCAAAAAAATCAGTTGATGAAAGAATTAAAAACTTAGTAAAAGAACTAAAAGTTTCAGAACAAAATATATCAATTCTTGAATCTTTACAGTCAGAAATTTTTTGGAAAAAAATAAGAAATTTAGAATTTTTTTCATTAACTAAGAACAATATTTTTAGAATAGTTATACCGCCGGCAGAATGTATTAACTTAATATATGAATTACCAAAAAACTTTAAATATTTTTTAGATTGGGGAGGAGCTGTAATTTGGATGGAGGCATGCCAGTTATCTGAACAAAAGTTTGAATCTATAAGAAAAAAGGTAATCAAACATAATGGATATATTTCTATGATAAAATATTCATCATTCTTACCTTATGTTGAAGATGTATTTACTATTGATAGTAACCGATTTACTCTTTCACAAAGCATTAAAAAAAGTTTTGATCCAAAAGGGATATTAAATCCAGGAAAAATGTATACAGGTATATAAATGGAAACTAATTTTTCAGAAAAACAACTTAAAGATACAGATAATAAATCAAGTGAAAAAATTTTAAGAAAGTGTGTTCATTGTGGATTCTGTAACGCAACCTGCCCTACATATAACTTATTAGGTGATGAATTAGATGGGCCAAGAGGAAGAATTTATTTAATTAAAGACATGTTAGAAAATAACAAACCTGCCAACAAACAAATAGTAAAACATATAGATAGATGTCTTTCCTGTTATAGCTGTATGACCACATGTCCTTCAGGTGTAAATTATATGCATCTTATTGATCATGGAAGAAGCCATATTGAAAAAACTTATAAAAGACCTTTCAATCAAAGATTCATGAGAAGCTTTGTTTCTTGGACTCTATCTAATTCGATAAATTTTAAACTTATTTCATTTTTAACATTATTCGCAAAGCCTTTTACTTTGTTTTTTCCTAAAAGAATAAAACAAATGATAAAATTAATGCCAATTAGTTTTCCAAAAAAAACAATACCTAAAATGGAAATTTACTCAGTTACGAATAAAAAAAAACCATTTGCAAGAGTTGCTTTATTAACTGGTTGTGTTCAGAAAGTTATATCCCCACAAATAAATGAAGCTACCATAAGACTGCTAAATCGCCATGGCATTGAAGTAGTTGTACCAAAATTAATAGAATGCTGCGGTTCTTTAAATTATCATTTAGGTAAAGAAGAAATTGCAAAAAAAACTTTTAAAAATAATATTAATCTTTGGTATGACGAATATATCCATAATGGATTAGATGCAATTATTTCAAATACTTCTGGATGTGGCACTACACTTAAAGATTATGGTTTCATATTTAGATCAAATCAAGAGTATAAAAAGAAAGCAAAAAAAATATCTGAATTAACAAAAGATATATCTGAATATTTAGAAGACAATGTTAAACTAAATTTTATTACTCCAAAAAAAGATGTAAAAAAATACAAAATTGCATATCACTCAGCTTGTTCAATGCAGCATGGACAAAAAATACACAAAGAACCAATTAATCTAATTAAAAAAACGGGTAATGATGTTATTGAAATACCCGAAGGTCACATTTGTTGTGGATCAGCGGGCACATATAATTTGCTCCAAAGTGATATTGCAAATACCTTATTGAAAGGTAAGATTAAAAATATTGAAAAAATTAAACCTGAAATTATTTCAACAGGAAATATTGGTTGTATTACACAAATTGCAAGTGAAACCAAAATTCCTATTTTGCATACTGTTGAACTTATAGATTGGTATACTGGTGGAATTAAACCAAAGGTTTTGAGAAATTTATGAAAAAAATATTAATTACAAGAAAACTTTTACCTCCAAGTGAAGAATACGCAGGAAAAATTTTTGATGCAAAATTTAATCAAAAAGACCAAATAATAACAACAGAGGAATTGATTAATAAAAGTATAGATTGCGATGGTATACTATCTTCTCTTACCGAAAAGATAGATGCTGATGTTATTGTTAAACTTTCAGATAAAGTAAAAATTATTTCTAACTTTGCTGTTGGATATGGAAATATAGATATCAAAGCAGCTAAAAGAAGAAATATTGTTGTAACAAATACACCAGATGTTTTAACAGACGCAACTGCAGAAATAGCTATGCTTATTTTGTTAGGAGCAGCTAGAAGAGCAAAAGAAGGAATGGAGTGGGCTAATAAAAAAGGTTGGAAATGGTCAGCTGATTTTTTGATGGGAAAGCAATTAACCGGATCAAGATTGGGTATTTTAGGAATGGGCAGAATAGGAAGAGCAGTTGCAGATAAAGCTAGATCTTTTGGCATGATTATTCATTATCATAACAGGTCGCGGTTAAATAAAAATTTAGAAAAAGGAGCTATATATCATAATTCTTTAGAAAGCTTGTTTTCAGTATCAGATTTCTTTTCAATTAATTGTCCAGCAACAAAAGAAACTAAACATATTATTAATAAAAAAACTTTAAAATATTTCCCCAATGGGGCTGTGCTTTCAAATAGCGCAAGAGGCGATATGATAGATGATGAAGCGATGGTTGATTCATTAAAAAGTGGTAAAATTCATTCCCTAGGATTAGATGTTTACAATGGTGAACCAAATATTCATCCAGATTATTTAACTTTACCTAACGTTTTTGTTCTTCCTCATTTGGGAAGCGCTACAGTAAATACTCGTACTGCAATGGGTAATCTAGCGGTAAGCAATCTTGAAGAATTCTTTAAAACTGGAAAGTGTAAAAATACAGTCAATTAAATTCAATTAAAAATTGTATTTTTAAAATTAACTATATTTTACAAGACTCTAATCTGAAGATGTGGTTAGATTAACTTAACGATAATATAGGAGGAACATTATGTTAAAAAAAGATAAAAATCTAAAAGGTATTAAAACACCTTCTAGACGTAAATTCTTTAAAGCTGCCGTCGCAACTGGTGCTGTAACTGCCGCAACATTAGCAATGCCAAGTATTGCTTCTGCCGCAACAACACTAAAAGTACAAGCTGCTTGGGGTGGTGGTATTTTTCTAGAGAATGCGAACAATTACGTTAAAAGAGTTAACGAAATGTCCGGGGGTAGTTTAAAAATTGATTTACTACCTGTAAATTCTGTAGTGAAAACTAGTCAAATGCAAGATGCTGTTCACAGAGGAGTTCTAGATGGAGCTCACTATGTACCAGCATATTGGTATAGTAAATCAGCCGCTGC
>Ga0114993_10004417_pt1 | contig 13993 bp, 15 predicted proteins | sample ArcticOcean_MG_C_FD_87042 | JGI IMG/M metagenome (GOLD analysis project Ga0114993, IMG submission 87042) | Marine microbial communities from western Arctic Ocean - ArcticOcean_MG_CB2_150 | ecosystem: Environmental > Aquatic > Marine > Oceanic | place: Arctic Ocean: Canada Basin | collected...
ACCTAAATATTTTTTTAATTTTAATTTTTTTTTTGATCCTATAACATAAACAAAAAACATCATTAATATACAATATAAATATTAATAGATATTAATAACATTATGATTTTGCTCACCTAATTTATCTATACCAAGTTTTACTTTCTCCCCTCCTTTTAAAAAAATTGCTGGTTTCTTATTTTCTCCAACTCCAGGAGGAGTTCCAGTACAACAAATGTCTCCAGGATATAAAGTCATACATTGACTCATGTAAGAAACTAAGGTCTCAATACCAAATATCATCTCTTTTGTATTTCCCGTTTGCATTCTTTTACCATCTACATCTAAATACGTATTTAGATTTTGAAAATCAGGCAATTCGTCTTTTGTTATTATGTAAGGTCCAATTGGTCCAAATGTATCAAAACCTTTACCTTTGTCCCATGTCAAACCTTTGTTTTTTTGAAAGTTTCTTTCACTCACATCGTTAACTAAAAAAAATCCCAAAACATAATCTAAAGCATCTTTTTCATTAACGTATGAAGCTTTTTTTCCAATAACAAAACCTAATTCAACTTCCCAATCAGTATGTTTTGAATTTTTAGGTATAACAATGTCATCATTAGGACCAGATACGCAGCTAGTAAACTTTGAAAAAATTATTGGTTCTTTTGGTATAGGTAAATTTTGTTCTTCAGCATGATCTTTAAAATTTAAACCAATTCCGATAAACTTTTGTGGATTTACAACGCAACTACCAATTCTGGTTTTTCTATCTATTTCAGGTAGATTATTTAAATTAGATTTCTTAATTTTGTGAACTATATTTTCGTTTATATGTTTTGGTGATATATCTGCAATGATGCTAGATATATCCCTTATAATTCCTAACTCATCTATAACAGCAGGTCTTTCTTTATTTTTTTCACCTACTCTCAAAAGTTTCATAACTTTTTCTAATTTTTGGCGGTCCCAAGGGGAATCGAACCCCTCTTTCGAGGATGAAAACCACGTGTCCTAACCGATAGACGATGGGACCTATTAAATTATTAATGTATGTAATATATATTAAAGCGTGTTTCAATGATCAAAAAAAGATAATAAAGGGTTAAAAATGTCGAAAATCATCAAAATAGGAATTTGCAAAAAAAGTTCAGAAAAAATCAATGATGTTGAATTTGTTGAAGTATTACCAGGCAAAGGAGTAATAAATGATAGACATTTTGCTGATCATAATGATGAAAGAAAACAAATTACATTAATAGAAAGTGAATGTAAAGATTTTTACAATAAAAAAAAAAAAACCAAGATACCGTACTTAAATTTTAGAAGAAATATGGTTACAAAGGGCATAAGACTGAATAGTTTAGTTGGGAAAGAACTTACTATTGGTCCAGTTAAATTAATAGGAAACAATTTATGCAGACCATGCGTCCATTTAGAAAAATTATTAGGTTATAACGATATAATAAAAGAATTTTTACTTAAAGGCGGTTTAAGGTGTGAAATCATATCAGGTGGAAAAATTTTTATTGGTGATAATATAAATTTCTAATATTATAACTCATCATGATTAAAAATATAACAAATTATTTTAAGTGGTTTTTTAAATTAGAAGCAGCCAGCGGCTTAGTTTTGGTTATTGCAGCAATTTTAGCTTTGCTGATAAGCAACTCATTTCTAGAAACTTATTATTTTAGAATATTAAATAGTCATATATTTGTAGGTTTTAAAAGTTACGGTTTAGATCTAAGTGCGTTGCATTGGATTAATGATGTTTTAATGTGTATTTTTTTCTTTGTGGTAACACTTGAAATTAAAAGAGAATTTATTCAAGGAGAATTATCAAGACCAAAACAAGCCCTACTTCCAATTATTGGTGCAATTGGTGGAATGGTAGTTCCAGCACTAATATATGTGATAATAAACATTGATTCTAATAATACACTTAAAGGATGGGCAATTCCCTCAGCCACTGACATTGCGTTTTCTATAGGTGTCCTCTCATTACTTGGTAGCAGAGTTCCCTTATCTTTAAAGATTTTTTTAATGGCTTTAGCTATAATTGATGATTTAGGCGCCATCATAATTATAGCTTTTTTTTATTCATCAGAAGTTCAATATTACTATCTTTTACTGATGTTAATTACATTTTTAATTTTACTTTTATTTAACAAATTTAATTTAAGGTACTTTACATTTTATTTAATAGCAGGTTTTTTTCTTTGGTATTTTACTCATGAGTCTGGAATTCACTCAACAATATCTGGAGTGGTTTTAGCACTTACAATACCACATAATAAAAGTAAAAAAGATACTTCAATGCTATTAAGAATTGAGCATACTTTATCTCCATACGTGGCCTTTGGTATAATGCCTTTATTTGCTTTTGCAAATGCTGGAGTTAACCTTGATACTGTATCATTTTCAATAATTATGTCACCGGTTCCTTTGGGAATTATGTGTGGTCTTTTTTTTGGAAAACAGATTGGAGTATTTATATTTTCTTATTTATCTGTAAAATTAAAATTTGCTGAAATGCCATCTAATTCTAACTGGATAACATTCTATGGAGTTGGAATTTTAACAGGAATAGGTTTTACAATGAGTCTATTTGTTGGAAACCTAGCTTTTGCAGATCAGACACAACACATTGACGGAGTTAAAATTGGAGTTTTAATAGGTTCCTTAATCTCTACAATTGCGGGTTATTTTCTTCTATTGATTGTTACTAAAAAAAGTGAAATTAATCCAAATGGTAAGTAAATTAAATAAAATAATTTTAATCTTAATGATTTCATTTTTATCAACTTCTGTAAAAGCTAAGTATGAGCAGTTAGCCTATGATTTTAGTTTTAATGATATTAATGGAAACTTACTAACATTATCACAATATAAAAATAAAATTATTATTGTTGTAAATGTGGCTAGCCAATGTGGATTTACAAAACAATATGATGATATGCAGAAAATTTGGAACCTTTATAACAAAAAGGGAGTAGTGATTTTAGGTGTTCCTTCAAATGATTTCGGCAAACAAGAACCTGGAACAAATGAAGATATTAAAGATTTTTGTGAATCAAAATTTGGAATTACTTTTCCCATGACAGAAAAAGTGTCTGTAAAAGGAGAAGGTGCCCACTCTTTTTATCAATGGGCTAGTAAAAATTATGGAAAATCTGCTGTTCCTAAGTGGAATTTTCATAAAATAGTTATTGGAAGATCAGGTAAAGTAGCTGATACATTTTCTTCAATCACAAAACCTACATCTAAAAGGTTTGTTAAAAAGTTAGAAAGTCTTTTAACATCTAATTAAATTTCTTTTTTGGTCCATGTTTGAGGAGTTAATTCGTTAACTATTTCGATATCAATGTAGTAATTAAAGGGTTTTGCTCCTCTTTTTTTAATATATTCGTATGTTTTTTTAATCCCAGTAACAAGGTCAGTTGTGGTTTTATAATTAAGAAGTTTTCTTGCTTTGTCTGCTGAGCAAGTAGCATGTTTAACTTCCTTAGGTCTGTCTTTTTTAAAAATTGGACTTAAATTACTCCCAGTAATATTTGAACAGATTTGTGATACATTATTAATTGTTACATATTCTTCATCAGGACCAATATTTATAATTTGCTTATTTAAATTTTTTTGGTCTAACATAGGAAACAGGCAACTTAAACAGTCATCAATATATGAAAAACACCTTTTTTGTTCACCATCTCCATAGATTATTGGAGGTTGGTTTTGTAATATTCTATTTAACATAATTGAAACAACATTTCTAAAAGGATCATCATATTTTTGTCTAGGACCAATAATATTATGTGGCACAGCAATTACCCATTCTACATTATTAAGCTCACAGAGGTTTTTTAACAAATCTTCACTTGCAACTTTTGCTATACCATAAGGATCAACTGGCATTGGTCTCATACTTTCATTAAATGGAGTTTTTTGAGATCCATATCTAGCCATAGATGAGCAAAAAATTATTCTTTTTACTTTTTTAGATATTGCTGCAGAAAAAACTGAAGATGAAGCTAAATAATTATTTTTTCCAATCTCATATGGAGAAAAAACAGATAGACCTTCATGAGCTGTTGCAGCACAATGATAAACAACATCAACACCTTCCATGATTTTGTTCATCATCTTAAGATTGCAACAATCAAAGTTATGAAACTTTATATTTTTAGGCACATTATCAGGATATCCACCCATCATATTATCTACCCCAACAACATCATGATTCAAGATAGCTAACTTTTCAGCTAAGTGTGAACCTAAAAAACCTGCAACTCCAGTAACTAATATTTTCATAAATTTATTATTAACCCGTCATGAGCTGGCACAACATCTTTTGGAAGTTTTTTAATTAAAAAACTATAATCTAAATCAGAATGTAGATTTGTAAGTATAGTTTTTTTTGGTTTCAATTCATAGTGCATGCGTAATGAATCGTCAAGGTTGAAATGAGATGGATGTTTTTCCAATTTAAGACAGTCAATAATTAAGTAATTTAATTTTTTAAATTGATCCATTTTAGCCATTGATAAATCATTTGTATCACTAATGTAAGCTGTTTTTTCAAAAATATAAGCGATACTTCTTGTTGAACCATGTTTTAAAGAAACTGTTTTAAAAAATATCTTGTTCTTACTAGCGCCTAAAGAAAATCTTGACCTAACAATTTTAGATTTAATTAATGGAGGATAATCATTAATTTTTTTAAACAAATATTTATGTCTTTTTTCTAAACTATTAATTGTACGCAAGTTACCAAATATATTAATTTTTTTTTTGTTTTTCCAATAAAAAGGTCTCAATTCAAAAAGGCCATTTGTTTGGTCAGCATGCTCATGCGTCAAAATCACTGAAGATATATTTTTAATTTTATTTTTTAGTAGTTGTATTCTTAAATCTGGAGAAGTATCAATAAGAACATTATTAGATCCTTTAATAATAATAGCTGAACATCTAGTTCTATAATTCTTAATATTTAATTTGTTACACTTACCCCAATATCCATCTATTCTAGGTACACCAACTGAACTACCAGATCCTAAGATAATTAATTTAGTATTCATTTTAAATTAAATAGTTTTAAAAAATTTCCAGTAGTTATATTTTCAACTTCTTCTTTTGATATTTTTTTAATTTCCGCTAATTTACTTATAGTAGATGTAATATAAGAAGGTTCGTTAGTTTTTCCTCTGTAAGGGTGTGGAGCTAAATAAGGAGAATCAGTTTCAACCATTAAACTATTAATAGGGATTTTAGACACAGTATCAATTAATTGTTTAGAATTTTTAAAAGTTATTATTCCACTCAAGGATATATAGCAATTTATATTAATTAGTTTTTTCGCAAAGTCATGAGAACCAGTAAAACAGTGAATTAAAACTTTAATATTTAAATTTTTTTTTTCACTTTGTATAATATCGTAAGTCTCTTTTTCTGCATTTCTTGAATGGACAATTATAGGAATGTTTAATTGTGAGGCAGCATTTATATGATTAATAAAACTTTTTTCCTGAATTTTCTTATCACTATGATTGTAATAAAAATCTAAACCACTTTCACCAATGCCTATAATTTTTTTATTTTCCTTAACAACTTTTAATATAAAATCTGAATTTACCTCTTTATGTTTTTCAGTTTCATGGGGATGAATTCCAAACGTTCCATATATATTTTTATATTTAGCTATTATTAATTTTATTTTTTCTAAACTATTTAAAGTTGTACATATTGATAGTAATGTTTTGACTCCATTATCCTCTGCTCGCTTAATAATTTCATCCAAGTTATTATAGAGTTCATCAAAATCCAAGTGGCAGTGAGAATCAACAAGCATTAGATAATTTTTTTGAATAAGATTTCAAGATCATTAATCTTAGCTTCTTTATTCAAAATTTCTTTTCCATCTAAAAAAGATAACTCTAAAGATTTTATATTTAAGTTAAGAGCTTTTAGAACTTTCGTTGTTGCTTGAGGAATAATAGGATTAAGTAGAAGTGAAATTTTTGCAATCTGCTCTAATGATAAGTGTAATATATTATTCATTTTCTGAATATCAGTTTTTTTTACTTTCCAGGGTTGTTCGTCATTAATATATTTATTAGTCATAAATGAAATATTAACTGTTTTTTTAATATAAGTATTTAAGTTTAGATTATTTATATCTTCTCTTAAATTTTTAATCTCAATGTTTGTAAGATCAACTAACTTTTTATCTTCATCGCTTTGTTGCTTATTTTTTTTTACTACATTAGAACAATTTGCTTTTATAAAAGAAAAAATTCTTTGACATAAATTTCCATAATTATTTGCCAAATCACTATTTATGCAGTTTTCAAGATTATTTAATGAAATGTTGCCATCGCTACCATGCGATACTTCTTTCATTAAATAATATCTAAGTTGATCAATTCCATATTTATCAATTATTTCAACAGGATTTAAAATATTTCCTTTTGATTTAGACATTTTTTCATCTCCTGACAATATCCATCCATGACTAAATATTCGAATAGGTGGTTTAATTTTAGCAGCTAATAAAAAAGCAGGCCAATAAATTGAATGAAATCTTAAAATATCTTTTCCAATAACATGTAATGAAGCGGGCCAAAAAGTATTAAAAAGTTTATCTTTTTCGTTAGGAAAATTAATTGCACTTAAATAATTTGTTAATGCGTCCAACCAAACATAAATGACATGTTTTTTATTATTAGGAACATTAATCCCCCAACTAAAAGATGTTCTGCTTATTGATAAATCTTTTAATCCTGCTTTAACAAAATTCACTACTTCGTTCCTTCTTGAACTAGGAAGTATGAATTTTTTATTTTGCTCATAGAAGTCTAAAAGTTTATCTTGCCAAGATGACAGTTTGAAAAAATATGATTCTTCCTCAACCCATTCAACTGGTGATTTTGAAAAAGTAGAATATTTTTTTCCATTATTTTCAAATATTTCGTTAGGCTGGTAATAAGCTTCATCAGAAACAGAATACCAACCTTTATACTTGGATAAATAAATATCACCAGAGTTGACCAGTCTATTCCACAGCTCATTTACAGCATTATGATGTCTTTGTTCAGTAGTTCTAATAAAGTCATCGTTTGAGAGGTTTAATTTGATTGCTAAATCGAAGAATACTTTTGATATTTTATCGCAAAACTCTTTAGGTTTTAAATTATTTTTTTCAGCCGCCTTTTGTATTTTAAGTCCATGTTCGTCAGTTCCAGTTAAAAAAAATACATTACAATTATCATTTCTTTTAAATCTTGCTATTACATCAGCAAAAATACTTGAATATGCATGTCCAATATGTGGCGATCCTGAGGGATAATAAATAGGCGTTGTTATAAAAAAATTATCTTTTTTCATTTAGCACTGTATCTGTAATAATATTTAGTGTGTTTTTAATATTTAAATTAAACTTTTTTAATTCATTTATTTTATAAGTTAATAATGAATTTTTATTACTATAAAACAAAAAATCCTTAGAATTATTCATACATAGTTGATGATAAAATTTTTCAATAAAAAAAGATAACATTTCCAAAGAGTCAAATGATTTATCTCTTTCACAATGTTTAATTAGAAAAATAATATTATTTAAAATATCAGGAGTTAGTTTAATATTACTTTTTTCAAAAAAATTTATGTATTTTAATAAATTTCCAGGACTTTCATAGTGAAAATAATTATCAATATATGCTTTTTGTAAATCAAATGAATATTGATTCATTAAAGTTTTAAAAATATTACTTTTTTCTTCAAAATTAAAAGATATTTTAAACTCTAAACATCTAGATCTAACTGTATTTAAAATCTTTTTTGCAGAGTTGTGAATTAGAAAAAAAAAAGTATTAGGATTTGGTTCCTCAATTGCCTTAAGTAAAGCGTTAGAAGAATTTAAATTTAAGTTCTCCGCATTATCGATTAGGTTAATTTTTAAATTATCCAAATAGGTTGTTTTATTATTAAACTTTATGAGATTTCTTATCTGATTAATTTTAATATTTTTGTCTAAAGGATCATAATCTATTTGGTGAAAGTTAGGATGTATTTTTTCTCTTAAAAGATTATAGCTTGCATTTTCACTGTTTATTTTAAAATTATTAATATCATAATGTTTATTTTCTTTTATTGATAAAATCCTATTTATAAAATGATATATAAATGTAGCTTTTCCAATTCCTTTAATTCCGCTGATCATTATACAGTTAGGTAAACTTTTTTTTTTAAACAATTTTTCTAATGAAAGAAAATATTTTTCATATCCAAATAATTGAATTTGACTATTTGGGTTTAAAATTTCTTTATCTACATGTATTTTTTTCATATTAAATAAGTTCAATGAATTTTTTATATATCTCTTTTTCAGTATCTTTTGTATCTTTTGATGTATCTAAAACTTTAAATCTTTTGCTATTTAGTTTGGCATTTTTAAGGAAAATATTTTGAGCATTTGTATAAAATTTTTTACTTAATTTATCATACCTATTCAATTTTTTTCTTTTTTTTAGGCGTTGAAAAGATTTTTTTAAATTTAACTTAAGTACAAATGTCATATCTGGTCGAATTCTACCAAGAATAATTTTATGAAGATAATCTATAAGTTTTTTTGTAACCTTTTTATTGTCAATTTGGTAAGCGTATGTTGAATCAATAAATCTATCACAAATTATAATTTTATTATCTTTAATAGCTTTTTTAATTTTTTTTTCCACATGTTCATTTCTTGCTGCTAAATATAAAAGTGTATCAGTTAAGTTATTAAATTTATCTTTCTTTCCATTTAAAATTAAGTTTCTAATAGACTCTGCACTTTTTGATCCACCAGGTTCACGAGTATATAACACTGGTAATTTCATTTTTTTAACTTTTTTAAAAAGCTTTCTTGCTTGATATGACTTTCCCGAACCTTCAATGCCCTCAAATGTTATAAAAAGGGACTTTTTTCTACGCATCTCCCCATACCAGAAAATTTAAAGAATTAAACAATCTTGAAAAAATATTTGCTCTCTTTATATTTTCGTTGGATAAAACATCTATACTTTTTTTCAAATCCCCTGAAATGTACACATTTAATTTTCCAATTATATCGCCATTTTTGATTGGAGTAGTTAATGGATTATTATATTCAAGTATAGCCTTTACAGTGTTTTTTTTTCTTTTAGGAATTGTAAAATATAAATCTTCTTGAACTATTGCTGATACTTTTTTTTTCTTTCCTAACCATACATCTAATTCTAAAAATGTTTCATTTTTACTAGCAATTTTCACTACGTCAAAATTTCTTAAACCCCAGTTTAATGCTTTAGCAGATTCTCGCGATCTACTTTGTTTTGTTGGAAATCCACTTCCAACAACATTAATTCTTCTTTCCCCTCTTAACATAGATGATGCTAATGAATATTTTTCAACTGTAAGGAATCCAGTTTTAATTCCATCTACCCCAATGTTTTTGTATAGTAAAGGATTTCTGTTTCCTTGAGTTATTGGATCACCACCAGTACGATTCCATGTAAAAGAAGTTTCTTTAAAATAAGTATAAAATTCAGGATAGTTTTCGATTAAATAATGTGACATTTTTAATATGTCCCTAACAGTTGAATAATTTTCTACATTATTTATTCCAGAAGCATTAGCAAAGTTAGTATTATACAAACCAATTTCTTCCGCCTTTTCATTCATTAGAATTGCAAAATTTTCTTCTGAACCAGCTAATCCTTCAGCTAAAGCAACACAAGCATCATTACCAGATACTATAACAATTCCCTTAATAAGATTTTCAATACTTATTTTATCATTAAGCATTATAAACATTGAAGAATATCCACTTTGTGACATTCTCCATGCTTTCTCCGATATAACTATTTTTTCATCTAAAGAAGCTTCACCTTTTTTTATTAAATCAAAAACAACTATAGTAGTCATAATCTTTGTCATTGAAGCTGGATAGATTTTTGAATCAGCATCATTTTCATACAATATTTCACCTGATAAATGATCTTCAATAATCATATAAGTTGCGTTGAATTCTATATCTGAGAAGACTTTTTGATTAAAAAAAGTTAATGTTAATATTATTGATAAAATCTTTAAAAATTTCATACTATTCTTTATATACATTTAGATCATCAAACCCTAATTGATTTAAACTAATATATGTCTTTTTTAAAGCATTAAAATTTTTAAAAGGACCCGCATATAATCTATATTTTTTATTATTAATTTTTTTTAATAAAATCGTTTTTTTTTCCATTTTTATGTTTAATTCATTTTGTAATTTGGTTGCTGATTCTTCATAATAAAAATCAGAAATCAAAATTATAAAGTTATATTTTTTTTTCTTTTTTATAGTGTTTAACTTTTTTTCTTTTGCGATATCATCAACTAAAACTTCACTTACTGGAGCTTTCTCTGCAACGTTCTTTTCTTCGTCAAAAATTGCGCCTTCTTTTGCAATAAAAGTTTTATTTTTTTTAATCTCAAGTATTTCAATAAATGGATTGTTTATATCAAGATTTAAAAAAGTAGAAATTTTTTTACTAATCACAACGCTAAATATTTTTGGATAGTCTGCATTTTTAATAACTTTAGCTTCTATTGATTTAAGGTTTATTGGGTTGGTTATCTTTACTAAAGTATTTTTTTTTAAGGATCTATGTATTAAGTGAGACTCTTCATTATTAATTTTTTTATTTATTATTTTTTGGTTAAAATATTTTAAATCATAAATGAGAGCAAAACCTGTAGAATTATAATATTTTTTTTCAGGTACATTTTTTTGAATATTATATTCAGCACACGAATTTAAAAAAAAAGTAAGAATAAAAAATATTATGGGTAATCTCATATTAAACCACAAGTTTCATTTAAGTTAAACGCCACATTCATATTCTGAACAGCTTGTCCAGAAGCACCCTTTATAAGGTTGTCTATTGCCGACAGAATTATTATTTTTTTATTATTTCGATCTTCACAAATGGATATTTTGCAGTAGTTGGTGTTTATCACTTCACCAGTGCCCAAATTTGAATTTAATTTTTTTATTTTAACAAAGTGATTATTCTTATGATAATTTTTTAAATATATGTAGATTTTTCTTGCAGATGTTTTATTGGTAATATCTAAATATATTGTAGACAATATTCCTCTAAACATTGGAATTAAATGAGGTGTAAAAAGTACTTTAATTTTTTTATTTGAAACTTTTGATAATTCTTGATCAATTTCAGCCATATGTTTATGTCCTCCTACTCCATAAGCGGATACAGAATTAAACATATTAACAAAATTAAATTTTTTTTTAATATTTTTTCCAGCACCAGAATAACCAGATTTTGAATCAATAATAATATTTTTGGTACTTATTAATTTAGCTTTAAGCAAAGGTATTAAAGGCAACTGTACAGAAGTTGGGTAACAACCTGGGCAAGAAATAATTTTTTTCTTCTTTATTAAGTCTTTTGAAAACTCAGTGATTGAATAAAGTGATTTATTTATTAAACTTTTATTGTAAAAATTTATCCCATACCACTTTTTATATTGATTGTGATCATTCAACCTAAAATCTCCTGATAGATCTATTAATTTAATATTTTTTGGTATTTTTGAAGCAATTTTTTGAGCCTCACCATCTGGCAAGGCAGTAAATATAACATTTATTTTATTCCATTTTATTTTGCTGACATTTGAAATTTTTGGAAGTTTATTTTTTATAGTTTTATCAAATGAATTAATTTTCTTTCCTATAGATTTTTTTGCACACAAATAAACTATTTTAGCTTTTGGATGTTTTATTAAAATTTTTAAAAGTTGAATTCCTACATATCCAGTTGCGCCGGCTATAGCAATATTTATTGAGTTATTCATTAGAGATTATTATATCAATTTTTAGTATTACGGGAAATTTTAAAAAAAATCTACCTTTTAGAAAACTGAAAGCTTCTTCTAGCTTTCTTGCGGCCGAATTTCTTTCTTTCAACAGATCGAGAATCTCTAGTTGTAAGTTTTTCTCTTTTTAGTAAAGTTTTATGACCTATATCATATTGGGTAAGAGCTCTTGCTATACCGAGGACTATAGCTCCAGCTTGTCCTGATAAACCACCGCCATTAACATTGGCTCTAACATCATATTCGTTTTCACTTTTTACAACTTTCAATGGCCTATAAACAGTAGTTTGTAAATTTTGATTTATAAAATAATCTATTATTTTTTTTCCATTTACATGGATAACACCAGATCCTTTTTTTAACCAAACACGTGCAATAGATTTTTTTCTTCTACCAGTAGCATATTTTGAATCTTTAAAATCTAATTTAATTTTTTTTTTTACTTTTTCGTTATTTTCAATTGTTTGCATATCAATTTATTGAAATTATATTTTTTGAATTTAACTTAGATAAATTTATTTCTTTTATATTTTGAGCCAGGTGGGGATGCTCACTTCCTTGGTACATTTTTAATTTTGTAAGTTGTTTTTTTGCTAATGGACCTCCTGGCAGCATTCTTTTAACTGCTAATTTAAGAATTTGTTCAGGTTTTTTACTTATTAATAAATTTGGTGATGTTGTTTTTATACCTCCAGGGTGACCTGTGTGTCTATAATACTTTTTGTCAAAAAATTTTTTTCCAGTAAACTTTATTTTTTCGATATTTGTTACTATTACAAAATCGCCATTATCCATATGAGGTGTATATTGTGCTTTATTTTTACCTCTAAGAACTTTTGAGATGTATGCAGCTAATCTACCTACTACAGCATTTGTTGCATCTATCATGATCCAATTATTGATTATTTCGTTTTTTTTTATAAAGCTTGTCATGGTACAGGCGCATAAATACTTAGATTTACTTCTAAAGTCAATTTTTTACTCCTTATTATACTCTTTACAAGAAGCACATTTACTAGCAAAATATCAATATATTATTAAAAAAAGGAGGAATAATGAGTAAAGAAATAAAAAATCCAGAAACAATTGGTTTACATGGTGGGGAATATAGAAGTGATCCAGCCACTACTGCAGTAGCTGTTCCTATATATAGAACAACATCATATCAATTTAAAGATACAAACACAGCAGCTAATCTGTTTGCACTTAAGGAATTTGGAAACATTTATACACGTATAATGAATCCTACTAACGATGTGTTGGAGAAGAGATTGGCTGCTATAGAAGGTGGTTTAGCTTGTGTTACAGTAGGTTCAGGACAAGCCGCATCCACTTTTGCAATAACAAATGTTTGTCAGTCGGGAGATAATTTTATTAGTTCAACTGATCTTTATGGTGGAACAGTAAATTTATTTACACATACATTAAAAAGACTTGGTATTGAAGTTAGGTATGCAGATCCTGCTGATCCAAAAAACTTTGAAAAGTTGATTGATAAAAATACTAGAGCTATTTATGCCGAAACTCTTCCAAATCCATATTTAAGAGTTTTTCCTATTAAGGAAGTTTCTGACATAGGAAGAAAATATAATATACCCTTAATAATGGATAACACCGCATCGCCATTAATTTGCAAACCGATTGAACATGGTGCTGCTGTAGTTGTTCATTCCTTAACAAAATATATTGGTGGCCATGGAACGGTTATAGGTGGATGTTTAGTTGATGGAGGAAATTTTGACTGGACAGCAAATCCAAAAAGACAACCATTGTATAATGAACCTGACGCAAGTTACGGTGGAGCTGTTTGGGGAAAAGTTGTTCCTGAACTTACAGGAGCAAATGTAGCCTTTGCAGTGCGTGCCAGAGTAGTACTATTAAGAGATTTAGGTTCTGCTTTAGCACCAGATAATGCCTTTGGAATTATTCAAGGTTTGGAAACTGTTGCTTTAAGAATGAAACAACATTGTTCAAATGCTGAAAAAACTATTGAATTTCTACAAAAGCATAAAAATGTTGAAAGAGTAATCTACCCCACTTTACACAAAGGGGAAATTGGTGACAGAGCTAAGAGATACTTTAAAGGTGGAAATGGTGGATTAGTAGG
>Ga0114993_10004419_pt1 | contig 13991 bp, 10 predicted proteins | sample ArcticOcean_MG_C_FD_87042 | JGI IMG/M metagenome (GOLD analysis project Ga0114993, IMG submission 87042) | Marine microbial communities from western Arctic Ocean - ArcticOcean_MG_CB2_150 | ecosystem: Environmental > Aquatic > Marine > Oceanic | place: Arctic Ocean: Canada Basin | collected...
GGACGTTCTCGGGTTTGAGTCCACCTGCAAGTAGAACGTCTTTGCGGTTTGCAATGCCTCGGGCAGTGGACCAATCGAAAGATAGTCCTGAGCCGCCGGGTGTTGTTTTGTCGAAGCGATCGAGGAGAACGCCGTGACCTGCGTCGAGAAGCGGGGTGATGACCCGATCTAGATCGGCGGGTGTTGTACCGTCTTTGACTCGAACCATCTTTAAGAATGGCACCTCTACTTTTGAGAAGTAGTCGGTGTCTTCGTCGCCACAGAATTGCAGGTAGTCGAGCCCAGTTTTGCGAGTGATTTCGTTGACGAAATCGGGGTCCTGGTTCAGGAATAGTCCGATGATGCCGGGTCGATTCGTGTTGTTGCTTTCCGACAGGCGGGCACGGTATTCAGCGATTATCTGTGTGCCTTCATCTGGTTGAAGTTGCCTGCGGACACCTTCTACGAAGTTGAAGCCGAGGTAGTTGGCACCGGCTGTTGCGGCGACGAGTGCCGCTTCGGCGCTGCGCAGGCCGCAGATTTTAATTTTAGTTGTTTCGTTTGGCATCGAGCTATCCCACTTCCACCGCAGACATCGCCTTAGCGAGCTCGCTTACGTCGCTGCCGGCCTTCATTAGCGACTCTCCAACGAGCACGGCCTTCGCACCTGCGTATCCCATACGCTCGACATCAGTGGAGTTTTTCATTCCGCTTTCGGCGACTCGAATTCGGTCGTCGGGGATTTTCTTGGCGAGTGTTTCGAATACCGACAGTGAGGTCTTGAGTGTTTTGAGGTTTCGGTTGTTGATGCCGATGATGTTGGGTTCGATGTTCATCGCGATATCCAGTTCGGGTTCATCGAAAACCTCGACAAGTACGTCCATGCCCATCGAGGTTGAGAGGGTGAAGAGGTCCTCGTACTGCTTGGGATCGAGTATTGCGATGATGAGGAGGATGCAGTCTGCACCTGCCGCTCGAGCTTCGTGCACTTGATACTCGTCGACAATGAAGTCTTTGCGAAGTACTGGAACCCGCGAGGCTCTAGCGATTATTGAAACGGCTGCGAGATCTTCGATCGAACCTGAAAAATAGTCTTGTTCGGTAAGGACCGAGATTGCTGCGGCTCCAGCTTCGCAGTAGACGCTTGCGCGGTGCGCGGGGTCGAGGTTGGGGTCGAGTGATCCTGCCGAGGGGGATGAACGTTTCATTTCGGCAATGAGCGAGATGCCGCTTTTTCCGCCTATGGTTCGTTGCAACGAGAGTGGCACGCTGGAATTTTCCGCGATGGTTCGGAGTTCCTGTAGTCCGCGTTTTTTCTTAGCTTTTTCGATGGTGATGAGTCGCTTTTCGACGATTTCACCAAGGATTCCTGGTATCTCGATCAAGACTGTTCCTGACTTACTTTTATCAACGAGTTGAGTTTTTCTTGAGCGGCACCTGAATCGAGCGAGTCTTGGGCAAGAGCGGCTGCTTCTTGGAATGCGACAGCTTTTCCTGCGGCCATCAGGGCGGCTGCCGAGTTGAGGACCACGACATTTCGGCGTGATGTATCCGGGGCGACAGGTGGGTTGTGGCCGCTTCCCGCTCCAGCGAATATGTCTTTGATGATTTGCGCGGATTCTTCTGTGGACTCGACGACCAGATGTTCTCGCTTGCCATCTTGGAGGCCGAAGTCGGCGGGTCTGGTGCGTCGCCGTGTTACGCCGTCTTTGTTGATCTGGTAGATGCGTGTGTGGCCTTCGATATCGATTTCGTCGGCTCCAGAATCGGCGTTCACGACGAATGCATATTCGGTGCCAAGAATTTCGAGTGCCTTAGCGATTTTCTCTGCGAATGCTGCATCTGACACGCCGATTACCTGGCGATTCACTCCGGCCGGGTTGGTCAGGGGGCCTAGAAAATTGAAGATTGTGCGTATGCCGAGTTGCGGGCGAAGCGGTCCGGCGAACTTCATCGCAGGGTGGAATGCCTGGGCGAACATGAAGCCGACACCTACTTCAGTGAAGCAGTTTTTCGCTCCTTCTGGACCGAGGGCGATGTTCACCCCGAGAGCTTCCAGAACGTCGGCGCTACCGGTCGAGCCTGACATTGCCCTGTTCCCGTGCTTTGCGACTGGTACGCCTGCTCCGGCTACAACGAATGCTGAGGCGGTTGAGATGTTGAACCAGTTGAGTCCGCTGCCGCCCGTGCCGCATGTGTCGATCATGTCAACATCGGTATCGATGTGGAGTGAGACTTCTCGCATGATGCTCGCCATGCCAGCGATTTCGAACGGAGTTTCGCCCTTCATTCGCATGGCGGTTAGGAACGCACCGAACTGCGCCGGGGTGGCTTCGCCGGTCATGATTTCGCGCATGGCGTCGGCGGCCTGATCCTGCTCGAGGTCAGTGCCTTCGACTGCGGTCTGTATTGCCTGTTGAATGTTCATTTGTTTTTACTTCAGTTTGGGTCAGTGTCGGCTGGGGTGGTTGCCTGTCCTCAATAAAACCGCTATCAGGGGCTTGGTGAAGGCTTGTCGATGAAGTTTTGGAGTAGGTCTTTGCCTGCTTCGGTCATTATCGATTCGGGGTGGAACTGCACGCCTTCTACGTCCAGCTCCCTGTGTCGTATGCCCATGATGATGCCAGTTTCTGTTTGGGCAGTCACTTCGAAGTTGTCAGGAACGGTATCGGGTTCGACAGCCAGCGAGTGATAGCGCACCGCCTCGAACGGCTGAGGTAGTCCGGCGAACACTCCCTTGCCTTCGTGCTGAATTGGCGAGGTTTTACCGTGCCTGATTTCGCCGGCACCACTTACGACAGCGCCGAACGCCTGGGCGATGCACTGGTGCCCGAGACACACGCCAAGCACCGGAACTTTACCTGCGAAGTGTTTTATTACGTCGACTGAAATTCCGGCGTTATCGGGCGTTGAAGGTCCGGGCGAAACGACCACTCGGTCGGGATTCATAGCAGCGAGTTGCTCGATCGTCGCTTTGTCGTTGCGAACGACTTCGACTTCGGCTCCGAGTTCGGCGAGGTACTGGAAGAGGTTGTATGTGAAGCTGTCGTAGTTATCGATTAGTAGAAGCATTGGATTATTCGTTTACTCTGCAGTAATTGTCGCAGCGTGCGGGGTTTCGGGTGAAATATTTTCGTTGCTTCGCCAGAGATGGTCTTGAATCGATTCGGCTCGATTTATTGCCAGCAGAGGTGCTTTTGCCTTTTGGAGTGATTCGAGATATTCGGCTTCCGGATCGGAGTCGAAGACGATACCTGCACCGCCCTGCACGTGGGCTGTGCCATTTCTCAGGACGATCGATCGGATGATCGTTCCTGTATCTACTTCGCCGTTTGGTGCGAACCAGCCAATTCCACCGCAGTAGGGTCCGCGTCCTTCTTTTTCGAGTTCGGCGATTAGCTGGATTGATCGGATTTTTGGTCCTCCTGAGAGGGTTCCGATTGGGAATACTGCCTCGAAGGCGTCGATGCCGTCTTTATCGTCGGCGAGTTCGCTTGCGACTCGTGAAACTAGGTGCATTACGTGCGAGTAGCGTTCGATGCGTTTGAACGACTTGACGTTGACTGTGCCGGGTTTGCTGACACGCCCGAGGTCGTTTCGTGCGAGGTCGACGAGCATTACGTGTTCTGCCAACTCTTTTTCGTTTGATAGAAGCTCGGCCTCGAACTGGAGATCTTCTTCGACGGTTATTCCGCGTGGGCGTGTTCCGGCGATCGGGTGGACGGCTGCTTTGCCGTTGGAAGTGCGCAACATGAGTTCAGGGGACGCGCCGATCACCTGCATATCGCCGAGGTCGAGCATGTACATGTATGGCGAGGGGTTCATCGTCGACAGTTGTTCGTAAATGTCGATTGGGTCAGCTTGTGTTTGTGTCTCAACACGTTGCCCGAGTACGACCTGTATTAGCTCGCCGTTGATGATTGCTTTGCGGGCTTCGCTGACCATGTTCTGGAACACGAGCTGCGCATGCGTCGTGTGAAGAGGCTGGGTTGGTTGATCGTTGTTGGCGGGACTTATATCGTTGATTTGACGGGCGGTGTTGGAAGCTGATTCGAGGGAGTTGCAGATATTCGAAATTCGTGTCTCGGCCGTTTCGAATGATTGGCTGCGGGTGGCGAACACGATGATGTGGAGCTGGTCGAGGGCGCGATCGAATACGAGGAGTTCAGCCGGGAACAGCATTGCGGAGGTCGGTGAGCCGGTTGGGTCGGCTGGCAGCTCGCCGACTGATGGCTCGAAGTGCTTGATCGCTTCGTAGGCGATGTATCCGAATGCGCCAGTTACCAGCTCTGGTAGATCCGAAATAGGGGCAATCGTGCGTGACTCGAAGCGCTCGCGTAGTACGGTGATCGGGTTGGTATCTCCCAGTGCTTCGTTCTCGCCAGTGCGGATAACTTGCTCCGCTTTCGGGCAGAAATACGCGTATCTGGAAGCGCCTGCTTCAGGAGATTCCGACTCGAAAATGAATGCTGGTTCGCCTTGCGAGCGGAGGACTTTGAGAGAGTCGATTGGGCGAAGTGAGATTGAGTCGATGACGGCATGAACCGGAACGACATCGAATAGCTTCGAAGCGTTTAAGAAATCGTCACTGGTTACCTTGAAGTTCAGGCTAGCCACCTGCCGACTCCTCCGCGTGGTCGATCGCTCGCATGAGTGCACCCATCTTGTGGAGCGTTTCTTCGTACTCGGTCTGAGTGTCGCTGTCGGCAACGATTCCGCCACCGGCCTGCAGGTACGCAATGCCATCTTTCATCACCATTGTGCGTAGTGAGATGGCGGTGTCCATATTGCCCGTGAAGCTGAAGTAGCCGACCGCGCCTGAGTAGGGTCCACGCTTGTCGGGTTCGAGTTCGGCGATGAGTTGCATTGCACGAACCTTGGCAGCACCAGAAACGGTTCCTGCCGGGAACGCAGCTTTCATGGCGTCGAACATGTCGTACTTGTCGGAGAGATCACCTGTTACGTGCGAGACGATGTGCATGACGTGAGAGTACTTTTCGATCTCAAAACTCTGCTCGACGCTGACACTTCCGGGATCTGAGACTCGGCCCACATCGTTTCGACCGAGGTCGAGAAGCATCACGTGCTCTGCGATCTCTTTTTCATCGTTTAGCAGTTCATGTTCAAGCTCGTCGTCGTGCTCTGGTGTTGTGCCTCGTGGGCGGGTTCCGGCGATCGGGTGTACTGCCATCTTGCCGTCGATTACCTGAGTTAGAAGCTCGGGCGAGGCACCGACTATCTGGAAGCCATCGAGTTCGAGATAGAACATGTAAGGCGACGGGTTGATGGCTCGGAGTGAGCGGTACATGTCGAACGGTTTGACTGGAGTTCGCCGTTCGAGTCGTTGCGAGAAGACGACTTGGATCACCTCGCCGTCTTGAATGGCCTGTTTGCACTTGGCGATTGCTTCGCCGTAGTACTCGCGGGTCATGTTGGGGATGTACGGCTGGCCGGTGATTTCGCCGTGACCGACTGGTGATTGGTCGGGATGGCCGACCGAATTGTAGTCGAGGTTCGGATCGCGTGAAGTGAAGCCGGATGGCGGGAGGAAGTTTCGACGTGATCCGCCGGGTGGGACCGGCTGGTCGAGTCGAGCTACGATCTCTTCGATCTTGTCGGTCGCCCGTTCGTAAGCGACTTCTGTGTCGCCATTGACTGCGGCGTGAGCTACTACGAAGATCGTGTGGCGTACGTGATCGAAAATCAGGATCGAATCAGTGAGCATGAACACAGATTCTGGGGCATCGAGACCGGATTTCTCGTCGGATATTGGCGGAACCGACGGTTCGAAGTATCGGATCGTGTCGTAGGCGAGGTAGCCGACTGCGCCACCATGAAATTTTGGTAGGCCTTCGACGTGTGCGTACTTCACGTTCGACATGCGATCTCTCAAGAGTTCGAGTGGGTCGATCTCGCCAAGATCAGTTCCAGCGCCGGTTGTGAGCACTTCTGATGGCTCGGTTCCGAGCATGCTGTAGCGGGCAAGGTTTTCACCGCCTTCGACCGATTCGAAGAGGAACGAGTGGCTGCCCGTGGCGATTTTCAGGTAGGCCGAGACTGGCGTTTCGAGGTCGGCACTGATCTCGCGGTAGATCGGGATCAGGTTGTGACCTTCTGTGGCGAGGGTTTTGAATGTCGATGGGTCGGGTGTGTAGCTGGGCATGACGAAATTTCCTGGTGTGTTGAAGTCGAAATAAGGAAGTTAGTTGCGACTTCGGCAGGTTTTGAGATTGTTTATGTGGATTCGAATGGTCATGACATTGACTGGTTCTAGAAAAAATGTAACTCGTTATTTCCAGTTTTTGGTGTAACTGGAGATTCGCATGGCATCTCTGACTTGTTCCATGGTTTCGGCGGCAATCACGCGCATTCGCGAGACGCCACTCATGATCGCTTCTTCGACAAGATTCATGTTTTGCTCGTAGTAGGCGCGCTTTTCTCGGATGGGGTCGAGGAAGTTGTTAAGCGCTTCGGCTAGCGCCATTTTTACTTCGACATCACCAATTGTGCCTTCTCGGTATCGGGCTTTGAAGTCGTCTATTTGGGCTGTGTTCGGGTTGAAGGCGTCGTGGTACTGGAAGACGGGGTTGCCTTCGACCTTGCCGGGGATGTCGGCCCGGATGCGGTTGGGGTCGGTGAACATACCACGGACTTTTTTCGTGACCGTCTTTTCATCGTCGGACAGCATGATTACGTTGCCCTTTGACTTGCTCATCTTGCCCTGACCGTCGGTACCGGAAAGTCGAGGAACCTTTCCGATTAGCGAGTCGGATTCGGGGAAGATATCGCCGAACATGCGGTTGAATTTTCGTGCGACCTCGCGAGTCATTTCGATGTGGGGGAGTTGGTCGTCGCCTACTGGAACTAGATCTGCGCGGGGCAGCAGGATGTCGGCCACCTGGCTCATCGGGTAGTTGTAGAAGCCGACTGTGCGTTGTTCGACGTCGAGATCGGCGAGTTCTCCTTTTAGAGTCGGGTTTCGTTCGAGCATTCCGAGTGGCGTTATGAAGCTGAGCAACATCGTGAGTTCGGCGAACTCGGGGACGTAGCTCTGTACGACGAATGCTGACTTTTTAGGATCGAGACCGACTGAGAGCCAGTCGAGCGTGACCTGAAGTACGGAATCGCGGATGAGGTCGATTTCGTGGAAGTGGTCACCGAGCGCCTGGTAATCGGCGATGAGGAAGTAGCAGTCGTACTCGTCCTGCAGATCGATCCAGTTGTGGAGGGCTCCCACGTAGTGGCCTACGTGGAGTGCTCCGGTGGGGCGGATGCCGGTGAGGATTCGTTTCTTTGCGCCGTTATTACTTTGGGCTGCCATGATGCGTGCGACTCTCGATTTTGTTACTTGTCTAAATCGAGGTTTTGATCACCCGGCTCTGAGGACAGAGTATTTTCAGGCATAAAAAAACCTCACTCCCAAATGAAATTTCACTAAATTTCTAAAGGGGCGAGGTATATGTATCCCGCGGTGCCACCCTAATTACCATTACACGTTTCGTGTAGCAGCATCTCTGTCGGACACACAGTCAAGGCTATCTATGACCGTAGGCCCTGGGCTCTGATAACGGTGCCCACTCCGTCGGAAGCTACTCGTGCCGTTTGGCGCTTTGGCTTCGAAGCTCACGGGTCCATTCGGTTCCGTTCGTGATATCGGGCTTCCAGCTTGCCCCGACTCTCTTTGATCCGTAACGAAACTTACTAGTCCCGATCAACGCAAATATGAAATTCGAACTATCTTCAAGATTAGCCCTTAAAGAGGCGGTGCGTCAATTTTGGAAGGGATTTGAAATAACTATGCTAAATTGTCACTCATAGTCGACCGAATGACAGTGTTGGAGAGAATCATAATGAAAACCCTGATCAGCGTGTTGCAATACATTGTCGGTGGCATTTTTTCACTGGGAGTGGGTGCGGTGATAATAGCCATCGGAACTATGGTTGGTATTTGGTGGCTGTCAATCTTGCTATACGAGATAGGCCTCTGGCCGCTTGGAGCTTTAGCCAGAATTGTCGTCGGTTTTATGGTAATTGGACTCGGTATATATATATTGGTAGGGGTGATCGTTGCAATTGGAGGACTCATATCCGTAATTCGAAATGCTGCGAACTCAGCGACGGAATAGCAGGCGAGACATTGATGAGATTCACATTGTTAAGTCGATTGGTTTCTCTGTAGTCTGAAAATAGTTCCTTTTTCATTTCCTAATGGAACAAATCGAATCGCCGTGTCGTCTTAGCTATGGCGGACGACCTGATTAGGCGTTCAGGAAGCGCAAATAGCGATGGCCCTTGATTTCGAATGGGCTACAAATGGAAATAGTGAAATGTTTAGCGGAACTAAAAATAAGTGGCTCGTACTGGTTGCAATCGCAGCCCTCGCTGCGTTTGTTATTGCGTGTGGTACAGATGAGACCAAGCTTGTTTCGAACGATGGTGGCAACGGTGGAGTTGGCGCACAGCCGACCGTAACTGTTCCCGACCCAACAGAGAGCCCCGCTGGCGATCCGCATCCGGTGCCATTTGACGACGCTGGCTACGAAGTCGTTGAGGTGCTTGCTCCTATAGACAGCGTACAAATAATGGTTCTCGAATCGTTCCCCGAGCAGTACGTTGTTCAGGTCATTTCGGGGCTTCCGAGCGGCTGCGCCACGTTCAGTCACAGCGAAGTTACTCAGGACGGTTCTGATATCAAGATCGATATCTACAACACCGTTCCTGCGCCAGAACAGCTGGCAGTGATTTCGTGCATCGCTATTTATGGTCTTCACGACGAAAACGTTTCGCTTGGCAGCGATTTCGATGGTGATACGCGGTACACCGTGACGGTCAACAATGAACCTGCCGGGTACTTCAAGGCCGGTGTGTCTGCAACGATTCCGACTAACCCGATTCCTATTGAGGGTGGTGAACCTGGTTTCGTTGTGGAGCCATCGCCGGTTGAGGGTCTTGAGATAATTATTGGCGAGGACAGTCGTGGTCCGGTTACCTATTACGCACACGTAATGTGGGGCCTGACGAACGGCTGCATGGAATCGCTTGAACCGAATCTGATTCAGTCGAGCAGAACAGTTTTCGATATCTACCCGCTCGCCAAAGCACCTTCGGGTGACGTGGCTTGCACGGACGACTACCGAATGGACTCTGCGCAGGTTGAGCTTGGTGTTGTTGGTGATGGACTAGTTTTTTGCGCTCTCTACACCGTGAACTACGGTAAAGAGACTGTTGAGTTTCAGGCGATCGCACCAAACGTCCGATGTGCATACCCGAGCGCAGCAACAGCTACACCAGTTTCATTCCCACCGTCTGGTGTTGGAAGCATCATCGCCGATAGCCAGGCACTTGAGTTCTCGCTTGAGGCACAGGGTGCTGATGTTGAGTACGGCGGACAAAGCGACGTTTCGAAGCAGTTTGGGCTGCTCCCCACTGAATTGAAGGTCAATGGCCAGCAGGTTCTTGTCTATGAATTTGGACCTGGATCGGCTGCTGTAGAGGCATCGAAAACTGTTTCCAGTGATGGATCGTCGTTCAAGAACGATGGAATGATTATGACAGTCCACTGGATTGCTAACCCCCACTTCTACCTCTACGGCAATGCAATCATTCTGTACGTCGGTGACGACGAAGGAATCGGGGAACTTCTAGGCTCAGTTGCGACTCAGTTCGCCGGTATCAAGTTTGATTTGACGGGCAGCGGCGACGTGGACGAGGCGGACGATTCTGAGTTCACTGAGCGCCTTGCGTTCATTGAAAAATTTGACATGGTTTCGACCTGGTCGATTCCGGCACAACACAGCGTTGGTGTGACGATCATGCTGAGCAACGGTTGTGAAGAGTTCAAGTCGATCGACTGGAATGTTGAGGACCGTGAGGTCAGAATCGAAGTTCTGACACAGGTTCCGACTGGGCCTGTTGCTTGCACGATGGCGATTTCGTACGAAGAGCAGTCGATCAGCATTGGCGATAAATTTGCGGCTGGAGTCGAGTATGACGTGATTGTGAACGGCGAGCATCAGGGTTCGTTTGTTGGCAACAATGCCGAGGTTACTGTTGGCGAAGACGACTCGGAGTTCACTTCGAAACTCGCCACAATCGAAAAAGTGACTCTGGCATCGACAAAATCGATTCCTGCACAGCACCTGGTTGGTGTGACGATCGCTCTCGGCGGAAGCTGCGAGACATTCAAGTCGATTGATTGGAGCGTCGAAGGGCGCGAGGTCAACATCGAGGTTCTTACGCAGGTTCCGGTTGCTCCCGTTCCGTGTACGCTGGCGATCATTTACGAAGAACAGTCGATCAACATCGGTGACAAATACGAAGCGGATGTTGAATACGATTTGATCGTGAACGGGGAACGTCAGAGCACGTTTGTTGGCGGCTAGCTCCAGCTGTCATCAGTAGCGAATTTTTCGGCAGGCACGAAGCCGTAGGACACCCCGTTCATCTCGCCCATTGAATGGGGTGCTTCGCGTTAGGGGTGATTCTCGCATTTTATCGGATGATGGTGTTGCCTTGCTCGGATTCTTTTGAGAGGCTTCTGCGTATCCAAACCTGCCATCACTTAATGGAGCGTCAAATGTCCGGTAAAACAATCTCGCCTTACGGTTCTTGGGAGTCGCCGATATCAGCCGATTTGATCACGGAGGGTGGTCTTCGGTTGGAACAGGTTCGTGTAGACGGGCCGAACGTTTACTGGCTGGAGGGTCGACCGGAGGAAGCGGGTCGATATGTGATCGTGAAACGGTCGTCTGACGGGACTACTGAAGACGTGAATGCAGCACCGTTCAACGCGCGAAATGCTGTCCATGAGTACGGTGGGGCTGCGTATGCAGTGCGAGATGGTGTTGTGTATTTTGCTCACTGGGACGATCAGCGGCTGTATCGAGCGGCGAGTGCCAAAGATAACGGTGATCCTAGGGCAATTACTGATGCTCCAGCGATCGAGCGGGGTGATCGGTACGCGGATCTCAGGATTAGCAACGATTCGAACTGGATTATTTGCATTCGTGAGCGTCACTTCAAGGATCGTGAGGCCGATAACGAGTTGGTTGCTGTTTCAACCAGCGGTTCGGGTGAAGTTCACGTGCTTGCAACCGGTCACGATTTTTATTCGTCGTCACGGCAGAACTCGACTGGTGACAAGATCTGCTGGCTGTCGTGGGATCACCCGAATATGCCCTGGGACACTAACGAGTTATGGGTTGCCGATTTCGATTCGACGTCTGGAACAATAAGTAACGAACAACTTGTTTCAGGCGGTAAAGACATCAGTATCGTGCAGCCTGAGTGGGCACCGGACGGGACTCTCGTTTTCATCTCGGACGTTTCGGGTTGGTGGAATCTGACGAAGTGGTCGGGCGGTGATGTTGAGCCGGTTGTTACTGAGGAGAAGGACAACAGCGGTCCGGCATGGGCGTTCGGTTTCAGCACGTATGGAATCACTAATGACGGGTCGATCTTACTTAGGGATTCACAAGATGGCAGCGGTAGATTCAGGATGATTTGGCTTGATGGGCGGGAGCTCGGAGAAACGCCGATTCCGCACACGTCGATTGCCGAAGTAAACGTGATTGGTGACGATATCGTATACGTTGGTGCATCACCGGTTTCTGCTGCCGAAGTGGTTCGTGTATCGGTTAGTGATGGTTCTTTAACCACACTGAAAACTTCGAGTGATATTGAACTGGATGATTCGTATCTTTCGAGTCCTGAGGCGATCACTTTTCCTTCGACGGATGATGGTGAAGCGCATGCTTTTTACTATGCTCCCAAGAATCCAGGCTTCGAGTCTGACGGGATAGAAACGCCGCCGTTGGTAGTTGTTAGCCATGGTGGGCCGACCAGTGCTACCGGTTCGGCATTGAGTCTTCCGATTCAGTACTGGACGAGTCGCGGGTTCGCTGTTGTCGACGTGAACTACCGTGGCTCAACGGGTCATGGTCGGGCGTTCCGTGATGCATTGAAGGGCAAGTGGGGGGTGTACGACACCGACGATTGTATTGCAGCTGCCGACTACCTCGTGGATCAGGGGCTAGCTGATACGAATCGGCTTGCGATAAAGGGCGGGTCGGCAGGTGGTTACACGACGATTAATGCACTGACTTTCTATGATCGTTTTGCTGTGGGTGCGACGTATTACGGTATTGCCGATCTCAGCGTATTCGTCGACGACACGCACAAGTACGAGTCACTCTATCTCGACAGCTTGATAGGCCCATATCCAGAGGCTAAGCAGCTTTATTACGATCGGTCGGCGATTAATTTCACCGAGCAGCTTTCTTGCCCGATGATCATCTTGCAGGGACTCGAAGACAAGATCGTTCCACCGTCGCAGGCTGAGATTATGGCGGGTGGACTTCGCAAGAAAGGGATTCCGTTTTCGCTGATGATGTTCGAGGGCGAGCAGCACGGTTTCCGGCAGTCGAAGAATATTAAAGCGTCGCTTGAGGCGGAGCTGTATTTCTACGGTCGGGTGCTGGGATTCACTCCTGCGGGTGATCTACCAGGAGTTGAGATCGAGAACGAGTCGGCATTGTAGATCAGGTAGCGCCTTCGCCGCCGTCGAGGGACATTTCTACGCCGTTTACGAAGTCGGATTGTGACGAGGCGAAGAACAGAACAGCGTTTGCGACTTCTTCCGATTCAGCGAATCGACCCGTTGGGATGCGGCTAAGTTTTGTGTCGCGCCGTTTGCCAGGGGGCCATGAGCTGTCGCCCATGGGTGTGTTGGTGACGGTGGGGGCGATTGCATTTGCCTGGATGTTGTGAGGTCCGAACTCGAGGGCCATGGTCTGGGTCATCATCTGCAGGCCGGCTTTCGAAGCGCTGTAGGTGATTCCGCCGTGGAACGCTCGTATGGCACCACGTGATGAGATGTTTACGATCTTGCCCTGTTTCCGTTCGATCATGCCCGGGGCGAAGATCTGTGTGAGCAGGAGTGGTGCCAGCAGATTCACATCGATGATCGTGTGGAAGTTTTGGATATCGGTGTCGAGGATTGTTTGCGGGATGGTTAGTCCGGCGTTGTTGACTAGGATGTCGATATTGCCGAATTCGGCGAGAGTGGCTTCTCCGACCGCTTTGACGTCGTCGGCATCGGCCATTTCAGCGGTTCGTGTCCACACGCGTGCTCCGACTTTGCGGGCGGCTTTAGCAGTCTGCTCTAGCTCTTCTTGATTACGGGCCGTGAGGGCGAGATCGGCACCTGCTCTGGCGAGTGTGTCGGCTATTGCTACACCGATTCCTTTTGACGCTCCGCTGACGAAGGCTGTTTTGCCTTCGAGGGAGATGGTGTGTGTTCGGGTCATGTGGTTGGGTTCCTGTGGGATGAGAGGGTCCTGCTGATCGGTACGTTGTCATCCTGAACTTGATTCAGGATTGCTTCCGACTGCTTTAGTTGATTCACGTTTAGATGGCGATGGGTGTCTGTTGCGCACACAGGGCTGAGTCGGTGAGTTTAGCTTGTCGAACGTAGATCCTGAATCCCATTCGACTGCGCTCAGGGCAGGCGAGTTCAGGATGACAATGTTCTTACCTCTAAGCTAAGAGACGAGCAGAAATTATTTATCAGGAGCAGTCCACGCTCTGGCGTTGTCGATTCGGTGTTGGATTGAGGGGTGCGAGTGGAAGACGAATTCTACGAATGCGTTTGGCTTCTTTTGGGCGAGATTTTGATCTCCGAGTTTATCCATGGCTGAGATGAACTGGTCGCGCATGCCAGTTAGGTTTAGTGCGTAGAGATCGGCTGCTGATTCGGCGCGTCTGGATAGCCAGTTCGACGCTGGCAGGGCGACCAGAGACACGCCAGTTCCTACGATCAGGACGAGTGGTAGTCCGGCTATATCGGAGATTCCTCGTAGTCCAAGCGAGTCGATCCCTGCATCGAGGGCGAGGTCGATCACAAAAAAGCTCACGAATATCAGAACGGTTGAAACGAACATCATCTTCCAGACATCCCAGCGAACTTGGTGGCCCAGTTCGTGAGCCATCACCACTTCGATTTCTTCGGGGGA
>Ga0114993_10004420_pt1 | contig 13990 bp, 9 predicted proteins | sample ArcticOcean_MG_C_FD_87042 | JGI IMG/M metagenome (GOLD analysis project Ga0114993, IMG submission 87042) | Marine microbial communities from western Arctic Ocean - ArcticOcean_MG_CB2_150 | ecosystem: Environmental > Aquatic > Marine > Oceanic | place: Arctic Ocean: Canada Basin | collected...
GGGTCTTTTTTATTAGCAGCTGGAGAAAAGGGAAAACGTTTTTCTCTTCCCAATTCTAGAATAATGGTACACCAACCTTCAGCAGGCTATCAAGGACAGGCTACTGATATTGAAATTCATGCTAAAGAAATTTTAGCTTTAAAAGAAAGATTAAATAAAATTTATGCAAAACATACAAAAAAGAACGAAAGTGACATAAAAAAAGCCTTAGAAAGAGATAATTTCATGACCCCAATAGAAGCAAAACATTTTGGTTTAATTGATGAAGTTGTGGAAAAAAGATCTTAACCCACTAGATTTGGTTAATGTGTACAACTTGAGCTTGATAACTTCAAACTTTAGTTTACTTTAATAACAACTGATTCGAAAATTTTATGTCTGAAAAAAATAACAAAAATATTCTCTATTGCTCATTTTGTGGGAAAAGCCAACACGAAGTAAGGAAATTAATTGCAGGTCCAACTGTTTTTATTTGTGATGAATGTGTTGAGCTTTGTATGGATATTATAAAAGAAGAAAACAAGGAATCTTTTGTAAAAAATCAAGAAGGAGTTCCAACACCACAGGAAATATGCAAAGTCCTGGATGATTATGTTATTGGCCAAATATACGCTAAAGAAGTTTTATCAGTTGCAGTCCATAATCACTATAAAAGACTAAACCATGAATCAAAAAGTAATAAAGATATAGAACTATCTAAATCAAATATATTGCTAGTAGGACCTACGGGATGTGGAAAAACCTTACTAGCTCAAACTTTGGCAAGAATGTTAGATGTCCCTTTTACAATGGCTGATGCTACAACTTTAACAGAAGCAGGCTATGTGGGGGAAGATGTTGAAAATATAATACTTAAATTATTACAAGCGGCCGATTATAACGTTGAAAAAGCTCAACGTGGAATTGTTTATATAGATGAAGTTGATAAGATAAGTAGAAAGTCTGAAAATCCATCGATTACAAGAGATGTTTCTGGAGAAGGTGTTCAGCAGGCTTTGCTTAAAATTATGGAAGGAACTATAGCTAGCGTCCCACCCCAAGGAGGAAGAAAACATCCGCAACAAGAATTTCTGCAAGTAGATACTACCAATATATTATTTATTTGTGGTGGAGCCTTTGCTGGTTTAGATAAAGTTATTGCAAAAAGAGGGTCTGAAACCTCAATAGGATTTGGAGCTAAAGTTAAACATTTTCAAGATCAAGCGATTGGAGATTTAATTAAAAATTTAGAACCAGAAGATTTAATAAAATATGGGTTAATTCCAGAATTTGTTGGTAGAATGCCTATATTAGCTACACTTGAAGATTTAGATGAAAAATCCCTAGTTAAGATATTAAATGAGCCAAAAAATTCCTTAATAAAACAGTATAAAAGACTTTTTGAATTTGAAAATGTAAAGCTTACATTTAAAGATGATGCTATTCATCAAATAGCGAAAAAAGCAATAAGTAAAAAAACTGGAGCTAGAGGCTTAAGATCGATTATAGAGGCGTTGTTGTTAAAAACTATGTTTAAACTACCGACCATGGAAGATGTCGCGGAGGTTATAGTTGATCAATCAATGGTTAAAAATAACACAGAACCTCTAATTATATACAACAAAGGCAAAAAAACTTCTGCAGCCTAAGAAATCTGTTGAAATAATCTAAACAATAACCATATACTCCAATAATGAGTAAATCTGAACTTTTTCCCTCGTTACCGTTAAGAGATATAGTGGTATTTCCAAGCATGATCGTTCCATTATTTGTAGGTAGAGATAAGTCTATAAAGGCATTGAACGAAGTAATGAAAATTAACAAAAAAATAGTTTTAGTTACACAGAAAAATGCTGAAATAGACGAGCCTAACTTAGAAGATTTATTTTCGTACGGTTGTGAGAGTAAAATATTACAACTTTTAAAATTACCCGACGGTACAGTAAAAGTTTTAATCGAAGGTTTAGATAGAGTTAAAATTTTAGAGTGTAATAATGATAAAGATTACTTGGCAACAAGCACAGAGATAGTTAAAGACAAAATAGACTCAAAAGAAGAGTTAATGGCATTAGCTGTTGCTATTGTAAGAAAATTAGAAAAGTTAACTAATTTAAGTAAAAAAGCACCATTTGAATATATTAAAAATCTAAAAGATTTAAAAGACCCATCAAAAATTGCAGACCAAATTTCAGCTCAAATAAATATTTCAATTTTAGAAAAACAGAAATTATTAGAAATTAATGATTTAAGAGTCAGGTTAGAAAAATTAATGGAACATATAAATAATGAAATTAACGTTATTACTGTAGAAAAAAGAATTAGAGGAAGAGTAAAAAATCAAATGGAAAAAACACAAAGGGAATATTATTTAAATGAACAAATGAAAGCTATTCAAAAAGAGCTTGGAGAAATTGAAGAAGGAAAAGATGAAGTTACACATTTACATAAAGCTATTTTAAAAGCAAAAATGCCCAAAGAAGCAACGAAAAAGTCTTTAGCTGAATTAAAAAAGTTAAAATCAATGAGTTCAATGTCTGCCGAAGCCACAGTTGTAAGAAATTATCTTGATTGGATGGTAGAGTTGCCTTGGAATAATAAAAAAATAGTTCCTATAAATCTTGCTGAAGCTAAAAAAATCTTAGACCAAGACCACCATGGTTTAGACAAGGTTAAAGAAAGAATAACTGAATATCTAGCTGTCCAAAAAAGAGTTGGTAAAATTAAAGGTGCTATTTTATGTTTAGTTGGTCCACCAGGAGTTGGAAAAACTTCACTTGGAAAATCAATTGCAAGAGCAACTGGAAGAAAGTTTGTTCGTATGTCCTTAGGCGGTATTAGAGACGAAGCTGAAATTAGAGGACATAGAAGAACATACATAGGCTCATTACCAGGAAAAATTGTTCAACAAATGAAAAAGGCTGGAACAAAAAATCCACTTTTTTTATTAGATGAAATAGATAAAATCGGTTCCGATTATAGAGGGGATCCTTCTTCTGCTTTATTGGAAGCACTAGATCCAGAACAAAATGTAGCCTTTAATGATCACTATTTGGAGGTTGATTATGACCTTTCAGACGTCATGTTTGTGACAACAGCTAATACATTAAATATTTTACCTCCATTACTTGATAGATTGGAAGTTATAAGAATACCAGGTTATACCGAAGATGAAAAAATTAATATTGCAAACAATTATTTAATTCCTAAACAACTAAATGATAATGGACTTAAAAAAGAAGAATGGGATTTAGATAAAAATGTTATTAAAGATGTAATCAGAAATTATACTAGAGAAGCGGGAGTTCGTAATCTTGAAAGAGAAGTGTCAAAACTTGCTAGAAAAACTGTTAAAAACATTTTGACAAGTGAAAAAACTAAAATTGATATAAACCCAAAAAATTTATCTGAATTCCTTGGTATAAAGAAATTTAATTATGGTGAAATTGAATCTGAAGACAAAGTAGGTATTGTTACTGGTTTAGCTTGGACAGAATTTGGTGGAGAAATTTTAAAAATAGAATCAGCTGTAATGCCTGGAAAGGGTAAAATGCAAATTACAGGAAAACTTGGAGATGTGATGCAGGAATCTGTTAAAGCAGCTAAATCATATGTCAGATCTAAATCTTTAGAATTTGGTATTATCCCACCTGTTTTTGAAAAAAAAGATTTTCATATACACGTGCCTGAAGGTGCAACTCCAAAAGACGGACCATCAGCAGGTATTGCTATGGTGACGTCGATTGTTTCGTCTATAAAAGGAATACCAGTAGACAGGAATCTGGCTATGACTGGTGAAGTCACTTTAAGAGGGCATGTATTACCCATTGGAGGACTTAAGGAAAAACTTCTAGCAGCACATAGAGCTGGAATAACAAAGGTTTTAATTCCATATGACAATAAAAAAGATTTAGCAGATATACCAAAAAATATCTTAAAAGAGATAGAAATTATTGCAGTAAAAAATGTTGATGAGGTTTTAAAAATAGCTCTTACTAAAGAATTAAAACCTGTAGAGTGGATAGACGTAGAAAACCTACCAAAAACAAAAGAAGGTCAAAAACCCGCCGCTGGTAGCACTCATTAACTTATTTTAACTAACCAACCAATCAGAGTACAAATCTTTATTTTGTTGTAAATAACTAGGTAGTTCAGAGATTTCACATTTTATAAGTTTTTCTTTGCCTGACCATTTATAGGCTCTCATATCAGCATTATAATCATAAACCGCTCTATTATTGCCTACCATATTTTTTATATCATTTAGATTTAAGCCACTTTGATTATATTCCCAATTATGGCCAAAATTTTTTAATTTTTTTTCAATATCTTCAGGAGATTTAATATTTACAAAGTGCCAACCACCATTTTCAATATAGTGAATGCTGTTATATTTTGTTTTTGAAAAAAAAATATCTAACCTCCATATTGGATACTTTTTTTGTTTAGTATCTCTTAACCACTGAGGAAGAATAAGATTTTTTTTAAGACAGGCTTTTGATCCACACCAAGGTTTATTACCCATTTGTAAATTAAATTTATAACAAAACAATTTTTGTTTAAAATATATAAGTTTTTTATTTATTTTATTTAAATTAATTGTTTTCAAATTTGGTATTTCATCAACATCACTTATAATAATTAAGTCATTTTCATTGGCATTAGTTAATCCCTTTAAAATAGAGTCTCTTTGAGCGTGTTCGATCATTAGCGTATTATCTATTGTCCTGTTTCCTTTATCTTTAATATTTTTTATTATGGTCGTATCATGTAAGCCTTCAGGTAATTTATCTACAAGAATATAAATTATTTTATCTTTAAACTTAGAGAAGTTTTTTATATCAAAAACAGGTTTTTTTTTTAAGCCACTATGCATGTATGCATTTTCTACAATTACAAATTTATCTACATCATCATTTAAAACATTTAGCCTCAAGTCTAGCATCATATTTTCATCAAAGAATTGAAAGCAGTCAAATATTTTCATAAAAAATTTTTTATTTTTTTGTAAAAGTAGCTATACCAATTTTGCTTTTATTAATATTGCAAGATGAAGCATGCAAATTAGTTCTATCAAAAACTAATATTTCTCCCACATTCCATTTATAAACCATTTCTATTTTTAAACCTTTTAAATTATTAATATTTTCATGTGCCAAGTATTTTTTGTGACTTATTGGATCAAACTCCTCATTTCCGTAAAAATTTAAATGTTCAGAAGATCTTAAATTTTGTCCTTTTTTTATTTGTTTAATTTTTAGCTCCTCTTTGTCAATTGTAAAAGATGTGGACCCTCCATACCATCTATTTTTAAAAATTATTGTTTCACCATCTTTTGTTAATGGAACCAAGACTTGTTTGTAAATAATACTATTCTCGTCAAATCCACCATCAGTATGTAAACTAATTGGTCCAAAACTTTCTTGCATTAAACCGAAACAATCTTCACCTTCTTCAGTTTTAATATTATCCATCGTAAAATCACCCAATACATCCTTTAGTTTAGAGATATATAAATTATCTAGATCTTTATTGTAATTTTGTAACCATCTTTTTTTAATTACATTCTGTTTTTTATTATGTGTTGTAACAGGTAAAGATTTATATAATTCTAATAAATCCTTTATGTCCTTATCAGAAAATAATTTAATTATTTTGGGCTTATTTTCCAATTTTTTTATTTCATCTAAAAAATTAAGTTTCATATTATTCTAGCCAATTTTTAAATTTTTCTTTGTTATTTTTTATATAATCAGGCAGCAAAGATATGTTTATAGGATCTAAAATCACAGGGCTATTCCATTTATCAGCTTTTCTTTGATCTGCGAAATGATCATACAAAATTTTTTTTTCTTCAACCATTTTTTTAATATCTAACAAGGTTAAACCACTAGCTTTAAAATCAACATGATGTAAAAAAGTATTAAGTTTAGAAAAAATTTCCTCGGGGTTTTTCATGTTAGTGAAGTGCCATCCACCGTTGTTAATAAATCTTACATTGCTATATTTTTTTTGGGAAAATAATGTGTCAATTCTCCACATGGGATATTTTTTACTTTTAATATTTCTTAGCCACTGTGGAGATTTAAGATTTTTTTTTGAACATGCTCTTGAGCCAATCCAAACTAGCTCTTTGTAGTATAAGTTTAGTTTGTAATAAAACATTTTTGTCTAAATAACATTATTTGGTTTTTTTTATCCTTAAAATCTAGCTGATCTAGGTTGGGAATTTCATCTAAATCTCCAATAATAATGATATCATTATTGTTAGCTTCAGTAAGACCTTCGACAATCATATTTCTCTGGTAGTTTTCTCTCAAATAAGTATTGAACATTAAATCCTTTTTAATATTATTTTTTTCTTTATTATCAACTTTTCTGAGACCTACAGGCTCTTTGTCCAAGTAAATATATTTGATTTTATTTTTAAATTTTTGAAAATTTTTTATATCGAATCTTTCGTTTTTAATTTCCCCATTATGTCTGTATTTTGCCTCAACAATAACGAACTGATCCACGTATTTGTTTAAAACATTTAGACGAATATCTAGTATCATGTTTTCGTCTGAGTACATAAAACAGTCAAAGATTTTCATTAGTATTGATTATATATATGAAATTATATACAGAGTATACAATATGGGAAAAAACATCGTTATAACTGGCGGGCTAGGTTACGTAGGCACAGAACTGTGTAAAATTTATTCTGGAGAAAGTTGGAATAATAATATTATAGTAATAGATAACAGATTCATTTCTGAACGAGTTAGACAACTTAATGAATGGGGAATTCAATTTATCCATGGAGATATATTAGATTATAATTTTGTATCAAAACATTTAGGAGATGCAAATATTGTTCATCACTTAGCGGGTATTACTGATGTTGCTAAAGTATCTAAAGAATCTAATAAAGAAAAAGATGACAAACTTAATTTGACCGCCATACAAGGAACTAGCAATATTTTGTCGGCAATGAATTATGAAGCTAAAATTATTTTTCCATCTACACACGTTATATTTGAAGGTGAAAAAAATTTAGAAAAAGATATAAATGAGAAAAAAGTACCCTCACCAATTCTTGCATACTCCACCAGCAAGCTAGAAAATGAAAAACAGATTAAAAATTCAGGAAAAAATTTTGTAATTCTTAGACTAGGATCGGTTTATGGATATTCTAACGATTGTACAAGATTAGATATAATGCCTAATTTATTCTCAAAAATTTCATCACAAAATGGAACAATCAATCTTTTTTCCGGAGGAAAGCAACTTAAAAGTTTAGTTCCTCTTATCGATGTAGTTCGTTGTTTTAAGTTAATGACAGATAGTAATAAAATTAAAAAAGAAACTTATAATTTAGTTAAGGATTCTGTTACCGTAAAAGAAGTCGCTGAGATTTGTAAAAAAACAAATCCTAAGACATCATTAAAGATAACAGATGAAGAAGTTCCAAATCCTGGATACAGTTTATCTAACAAAAAGCTATTAGGCACTGGTTTTAATTTTCTTTATAATCTAGAGGATAGCATTAAAGAAATGATAAGTTGCTGGACATTTAATGAAAAAATAAAAAATCGTGAACTTGAATATGTTAGAAAAGGAGAAAAAGAATTTATTGATGATAGAGGAAAAATAAGTAATCATGAATTGCCTGAACCAATAAATTTAATTGGATTAATAGATTCTGTAAAAGGATCTATGAGGGCAAACCACTTTCACCCCATACAAGAACAAAAGATCCTTTTAGTAAAAGGTCAATTGATTAGTGTTTATAAAAGTTTGCTGGAAAAAAATTCACACAAAATTACACATTTAGTAAACGCAGGTGAGTCAGTAGTTACAAGACCTAATGTTGCGCATACTATGGTTTTTACAAAAGATTCTATTTTTTTAAATTTAGTAAGAGGAGAAAGAGAGCATGGAAATTATGGTGTGACACATACACTTCCTTACCAACTTGTATCAAATGAAGAAAGAAAAGATTTATTAAAAATTTATAAGTTTGATTGTAGATCGTGCGGTAGTTTTAAGCTTAAAAGGGTCGTTTCATTAGGATACCAGCCGCTAGCTAATAATTTATTAAATAACAAAAAACAAAAAGACGAAATGTTTCCTCTAGAAGTAAACTATTGTTCGGAGTGTCATAATTGCCAATTATCTGTAACGGTTGACCCCCAAAAAATGTTTTCAAACTATTTGTATCTTTCTTCAACGACAAAAACTATGAGAGATCATTTCGAATCAGCAGCAAAAAAATATATAAAAGAGTTTAATCTTTCCCCAAAAAAATCATATATCATAGATATAGGAAGTAACGATGGTGTTGCTTTAAAACCGTTCAAAAACTTAAAGTTTAAAAATTTATTAGGAATTGAGCCTGCTAAAAATTTGGCTAAGCTAGCAAACAAACAAAAAATTAAAACATTTAATGGTTTTTTAATTAAAAAGAATTTAAAAAAAGTAAAAAAGAATGCAGATTTAATACTAGCTTCAAATGTTTTTGCACACTCAGACAAATTAAAAGAAATGGCAGAATGTATGTTTAAACTCTTAAAGAGCAATGGCACGATTGTTATTGAAATTCAGTATTTGTTAAACACTTTAAAGGATCTTACTTTTGATAATATATATCATGAACATTACAATTATTGGTCTTTAACCTCTTTAAAAAACTTTTTTGATAATTTTAAATCTAAGATATTTAGGGCTGAAAGAATTGATACTCATGGTGGGTCTTTAAGGGTTTATATTAAAAAAAACTCTAATGTTAAAATTGAAAATAGCGTAAAGAAGTTCCTAAATGAAGAAAACAAATTTGGTATAAAAAAATACGACACATACCAGAAGTTTGCAAAAAAAGTTTACAAAATCAGAGAAAACGTGAGAAAAAATATATTAAAGTTAAAAAAAGATAATCACAAACTTATAGCCTACGGTTCACCAGCCAAGGCTACAACAGCTTTAAATTTTTTTGGTATATCAACAGAGCTAGATTCAATAATAGAAGATAACAAATTTAAACAAGGAAAGTTTCTTCCTGGTATGAAAATTCCAATAATTTCTAAAAAAAACCTAAAAGAGAAACCTTCACATTTAATTGTACTTGCCTGGAATTTTTTTGAAGAAATTAAAAATAACAATCACGACTTAGCCGAAAAATTTATAAATATTAAAGATTTAGAAAATGATTAGTTTAAGCTATCACAATCTAAAATTTTATGGCTGTATAATATTTCATTTTCTCTACTAATTTCGACACACCCTTTTTCTAGTATATCTAAATAAATATATTTACCAATTGGTCTTATAGTATAAATTACTTCGATGTGGTTTTTTAATATTTGATTTATAAAGAATTTTTTATATTTGCTAAAATTTTTATTATCCTTAAGTGGATAACTAATTCCATTTCTACTATAAGTTCTATTTGGTGAATAAGTGTTCTCACCTACAATACTATACAAAAATTGATAGTGAGTAGCTAAAATTTTTTTTCTTTTATCATTTTTAATTATTTTAATTGATTCCTTAAGTAATTTTATTTCATTGTTTGGGTCACCCTTAAAAACTGGATTTATCCATTTTAAATTTTTGAATCTTTCATCAATAATTTTGGCATTAACTGATTTATTTAAATTGATAGTTTCCATTTCCATAAATTTTCTATTATCTAAATAACTTATTTTATAATAAATAGTAGAGCTTATTCCCAAAGAAACTAAAAGAAATGCAACAATAAGGTTGTTTTTAAATTTTTTTTTATAATAGCTATGAGAAAATCCTAACAGGATAGGAATTATAAAAAAAATGAATTTTTGATTTAAAGTTAAAAGCTGGTGTGCAATAAAAGCAAAACTTGAGAATATGATTGTAATTAATATAAGAAATTCAGAACTCTTTAAATAATTTAAATTTTTGTATGTATTTTTTATTATTATTAAAATTAAAATCAGTTGAGATAAATGTATTAATTTAAATCTTAAAATTACTCTATTAAATTCAAATGGAAAAATAAAATTTTCAAACCTGTCGTCACCTATAGACATAGGAAATAAAATTAATTGTTCAATTAATGAATAAAAACCAACATTATTAATTATAATATATAAAAATAAAATCAGTGTAATACTAGCAGCGCCAAGAAAACTTATTATTATTTTTTTTAGATCAAAATATAAAATAAAATAAAATATAGAAACGACTATTATTATTAGACCTATATAAGATGCTGGTGTTTGTTTTGATAAAAAGCCTAAAGTTATTAATATAGGAGTAGAAAACCAATATAAGTTTGATTTTTCTTTCATAGAAAGAATAAAGCTATACATAGCAATTAATGAAAAAATCATTGAATGATGATCGAGAAAAGGTGTTCCTGATGTTGGGTACGCTAAAACTGCAACTAATATTGAGTAAAAAAAACTTAAATTAATATTTAAGTTGAATTTTAATAAAGTAAAAAAGGTAGCTACCGTTAGTAAAAAATTGAATATAGATGCATGAAGAACGTAGCTGAACCATGAAACTCCAAAGATTTTAAAAAAAATAGCTTGAATAATATCTATTAAAAAACCAGAATTTATCCAAAAGTCTTTAACAGGCAGATATCCATTTAAAGTTCTGTGCCCAGTATCAAAAAATAAAAAACTGTCAATTGGAAAAACGCCGATATAACCGTAATACTGATTGACCGTTATAGAAAAAAAAAATAAAAATAAGAAATAAAATAATTTTCCTTTTAATCTCACAAAACTAATTAAGTTGATTTCTACTTATATTCTTATCAATTATGAAATTTCTTTTTAGATCACGTATGGAAAAAGCTTGTGTATTTAGTACTTTTGAAATTGAAGTTCCTTTTTTTAGTAGAATGTTAGTAACTTCTTCTTGAAGTTTATTTTTTGGAAAAGAATATTCAAAAATATTGGAATTAGTCTCATATACTTTTTCACTATTAAATATATCTTTAAAATCTATTCGTGATTTAATTTTGATATTACCTGTTTCTAATGGTGGAAATTGTGAAAAAACGATAGTAGAAAGATTATCAATAAAATTTTTAGGTATTTCTTCGTAACTTTTAATTGTATTTAAAAATACTTCATCGAATGTTTTTTTATAATCTCTAAGAATTATTATAGCAAATTGAATATTAATCTTCTCATATTCTTGATTAACTAATTTAGCAAAATTTTCTTTTTTAGAAAAGAAGCTCTCCGCATCTTCTCTGTTATTAAACCATTCGTTTTTTGAAGATTCATTAAATAAACGCCAGAATAGAGATAGTTTTTTGTTCTTTTTTGTATTCTCCATAAAATTTAAAATTAAATCTATTGGATTAATATTAAAGTTTTTAGCAATTTGTAGCAGATCAGAATAAATTTTTAAGTTCCATGTGAACTCTATAAAAAAATGTATTTCTCTTAGTTTGAACAGATCTTCCTCGTTCATTGTATTTGTAGATCTCAAGCTTTCTTCTAATTCAAAACTTTTTATATCTTTACCATTTTTTGTTTTATAAACCCCACTATCTCCGTGAATTAATCTATATTTTGTCTTAAATTTAAATTTTTTTCTAGTTTCATCAGTATTCATTTCACAGCCAGGAAGCATTCTCATGTTATGGTTTTGAATTATATCAACACCCACATCAAATAATTTTCTTAAACCATCAAGGTGAGTTGACAGTTTTTCCATGGGCAAAGGTACAATTAGATCTGAATATGTTGTTGAGCCCATTGAATGAAATTTTTTTTGATATTTGTAGTATGTGTCAGAAGAAATATTATCTCTATTTATGTTTTCCAAAACAGTTTTATCCATTGATTGAATGGCCATTGTTGGCACAATCATATTCCCAAGAATTTTAGCAATTTCTAAATTTCTATCAGATGTATTTTTTGATAACCACATTTGGCAGGTTTTTGGATACTGGTATTTATCGTGAACTTTGCGAATTGCTTTTGCAATGGTAACATCTCTTTTTAGCATTCCAAAGTTGGCATCACAAATTATCCAATTATTAACTTTTGTTCTTTTACCTATGTATTCTATTTCTGCTATTGTGTTATCAATATTTAGTTTACTTACAATATCATGTGAGGCCATCCCCCAAGCACAAAAACTACATCTAAATGGACAACCTCTATTTGTTTCAAGCAGAGGAACCATATTTAAATCTAAAAACCCATCTAAGTATCCTGCTAAATATGGAGAACTAATATGATTTGATTCTTTTTTTAATGGTCTTCTTCCACTATTAAAAAGAACTCTATTTTTTTGCAGATATATAATATTTTTTGGTATTTCAGATTTTTTATTATTCATTAACCATGAAATTATTTCTGAAAAAGGTTCTTCCCCTCCATCAGTAACATAATAATCTATATAACTATTTAAATTTAGGAAATTAGTTATACTTTCACTGCCTTCATCTATATTAGGACCTCCAGAAATAATTGTCGTATCTGGAGATTTAGATTTGATATAATTGCCAATTTTTAAATTTAAATCAGAGTTCCAACCATAATTGGCAAAACCCATTAAATTTGGATTTTGGTCATCTAACGCTTCAAGAAGTTTCTGAGGATCTTTAAATAATTTTATTTCAACTTTATCTTTATGTTTCTCTAATGCATACGCTTTAAGATAACCAATATTTAATGGAATCATCAAGCTTTCATTCTTAGTAGAATATGTATGCGCAAGATCAGCAAGATAAATTAGCATATTCAAATTATATAATACATTTTACAATAACTACAACAGATTAACTTAAACAAATAAGTTCTAAATTTAATAATTTATGATATATATGCGAACTAATTTAACTTTTGGGCGGTTAGCTCAGTTGGTAGAGCATCTCGTTTACACCGAGAGGGTCAAAGGTTCGAGTCCTTTACCGCCCACCATAATCCGGACCGGTGGCAGATTTTTTTCCTACAATCGAACTTAAAAGACCATTAAATCTATGTTTAAAAACTTCATATTTAGTTTTATCCTTAAATTTATAAAAATTTTTAAGAAAAAAAAATTTAATTAGCTTTTTAGAATAAATTAATAAAGAAATATAAAACCCATAATGTTTTTTATGATAATAAAAGGAAGACCAATAATAATGCCAATTTCTAAAATTATCTATTTCAGATTTATCTATATTTTCAACACCTTCACCACCAAGATGTTTAATTTTAATATTGTTTAACAAATATATATATTCATTTTTTAAAATTATTTTTTTACAAACATCAATTTCCTCAAAAAAGAAAAAAAAATTCTCATCAAAAATTTTACCCTTAAATTTTGATAAATTGAACAACATCGAACTCCCTTTTATGATTTTAACTCTTTGCACATTTTGTTTAAAATCAAATTTATTGTATAACTTTGAAAATTTATCATACTTTATTTTAATAAAATCCAAATAATCATCATAAAAAGGAGTCAGTAAAGAAAATTTATTATTGAGTTTGTTTATCTCATTTTCTATTTCTTTAACTTGAGAATTTACGATTTCAATGTCAGAATTAATTAAAAAAGCAAATTTAGTTTTAACAATAGATATCCCTTTATTTGCCGCATACCCATAACCAAAATTTTTTCCTAAAAGAATACATTTTGCATTTTTATAATTATTTTCAATTTTCCTTTTAATTTTTTCATTTTTTGAATTTTCTACTACTATTACTTGATAATCGTTACCGATATTTTTTAAGCAACTTTCTACACCCTTTATTGCTTCTAGGGACACAATTACAAACGTAATTTCTGATTTATTACTTAAATTTATATTTATGTCGTTAATATTAATCATTTAAATATATAATATTATTTTATATTTGATTTTAATTTTTTAGTATATAAGATCATATTTAAATCAAAATTTGTGGTGACAGCACGAGCATTTATCACCAAAAATTTAGAGAATCGATTCGGGGGTGTAGCTCAGTTGGTTAGAGCGCCTGCCTGTCACGCAGGAGGTCGTGGGTTCGAGCCCCATCACTCCCGCCAA
>Ga0114993_10004424_pt1 | contig 13984 bp, 13 predicted proteins | sample ArcticOcean_MG_C_FD_87042 | JGI IMG/M metagenome (GOLD analysis project Ga0114993, IMG submission 87042) | Marine microbial communities from western Arctic Ocean - ArcticOcean_MG_CB2_150 | ecosystem: Environmental > Aquatic > Marine > Oceanic | place: Arctic Ocean: Canada Basin | collected...
CCCCCCCAATGCCCTTGGCTTGTGCGCAGGAGAAACGTGCGCGTGGTCCGCGGTCTATTCGGACCCAGAGTCGACTGGCGCTGGCGCGCCAGCGCCAAGATCCGAGAGTCGAACTCTCCGTCCATGCAAACCGTGTTCACAATACCGTTCAACTAGAGCGGATCAGCATATCGTCGGCTGGGTCACTTCAGGATCTCCCTGAGCGTCATCTCTATGCAAATAGAAACAAACAAAGAGTTCCAGTGATTAAATGTACCCGAGATTCCCCAGTACCGGCATGCCAATGCCGGTACTGGGGAATCTCGGGTACAGGGTTAACTCAGATTTCATTTCAACTTGTGATGCCAGTCCAGAGGAGAGGTGGATGTCGATTACATATTTTGCATACGGTTCGAATATGTGCGAAGGGCGACTCAAAGCTAGAACTCTATCTGCTGCCTGTGTCGGCATCGCACGTCTCGACGGATTCGTCTTGAGATGGAATAAGCGGAGTAAATCGGATCGCTCCGGCAAGGCTAACCTCGTGTCGATGACCGAGGCGACCGATTGCGTTTTCGGGGTCGTATACGAGATCAGCGAGGCTGATAAACCAAAACTCGATAAGGCTGAGGGCCTTGGGGCCGGAGGGTACGAAGAAGAGACTGTCATCGTGATTGGCGGCGATGGGAAAACCTATCAGGCGGTTACGTACGTGGCGAGGGGAGATTCACTAGACGATTGGCTGCATCCGTTCGATTGGTACCAGCACTTTGTCATCGAACGCGCAAAATCGCACGACCTGCCGGCTGATTATGTGGAAACATTGAGGTCGGTCGTGACCGACCATGATTCGAACACAGACCGTGCCGATCGGAACAATAACGTTGCATGTTAGATGCGGGCTTGATTCGGGTGGTCGATGTTTCAATCCACCGGAGAGTCAGACAATTTGATTGCCCCGGTGCCCAACGTCGACGGAGAAGGAGCTTCGTGGTGGTACCACGCTGAATCGTTGAGCAGATCCAGGCTGACCGCCCCCGCTGCAGGCATAACGACCGTGACCAGAATTCCCAGGTCTGAGCTTAAGGCTGGGGCACCCTGCATCAAATGGGGCAATTGCTGCATCTTGACACGAGGTTTGTATATGGAATATCTTCCTGCCGACTGTACCCGTGGCTGAAAGTGTCTAACGACCGTTCGATGAGCGAGATTGAAGGCGCTCACTAGTAAGCTTCGCGAGCCGGTGAGCCAACGAAAGGTTGGCAGGCCCGCCCATTCATCGCTGTGTTAGGAGGGTCACTATGGTGGTTGTAGATGCGGACGCTCACGTTGACGAGACAGATGCGACTTGGGATTTCTTGGACAAGGAGTTCGAGCATTTCCGGCCGGTCACCATGGCACAGGTGAGCGAAGGCAATGCCAATCTGCCCGCGGGGTACAACCGTAGTTGGTTCTTTGATGGAACCTTTCGGTTGCGCCGCGTCAGGGATGACGAGCGTACCAGCACGACTGTTGAGACTCGAGAACTCATTGATATCGAAGCCAGGCTTCGCGACATGGACGCGCTTGGGATTGACATCCAGGTGTGCTACCCGACGCTTTTCCTCAGGCAGATAAGCGCACGGCCGGCAGTGGAGGTGGCTCTTAAGAAGTCCTATAACCGGTGGATGGCTAGCCGGTGCGCGCTCAGCCACAGCCGCCTACGGTGGGTTGCCCTGATGCCGACGCTGAGTATGGGTGAATGTATTAAGGAAATGGAGTTTGCTAAGGAACATGGTGCCGTAGGAATTTTCAAGAAGGGCATTGAGGCCGGGCATACCGCCGCACATCCTTATTTTAATCCACTCTACGACGCCGCCAATCAGTTGGATCTGACCATTTGTATTCATACTGCCTCAGGCGACCCCAACGTGACGGGGATAGACCAAAACACATTCAGCCCGTGGTTCACCACTTATCCAATCTTGGATGCATGCGTTGGCTTGATTGAACAACGCATCCCTGAAAAGTACCCCAATCTGCGCTTTGGGTTCATTGAGGCCATGGCATCCTGGGTCCCCTTTGTCATGTCGGAGCTGGCGGCCCGTCGAAAGGGTATAGGCCGGATAAATGCCCGTGAAGCAAACGCTGATCTGTTCAAGCAATACCGCTTCTACACGGCGTGTCAGACAGTCGAAGACCTGCCGTACATCATCAAGTACACCGGGGAAGACCAATTGGTGATTGGCACCGACTACACGCACGCTGATCAGTCCGCCGACATTGAGGCCATGGCTGAGATCAACCGCATGGGGAACGAAGGCTTCATCACCCAGGAGCAGGCCACCAAAATCACTGGGGACAATGCGGTGCGCCTGTATAACTTGGGATAGATCCAGTCCGCCGGACAGGTCCAATCATGCGGAGGCGCTCTCGCGTGCCCGCACCGTAATAAGGGCGCGATATGGTCCCTCGGGGAAGGGAAGCCCGCGCCGACCGGTTGGCGATGTCACGGCCAGGGGATTGCGTCCCGCCCAGGGTTTCGTCTCGGTACGCAACATGTTGAGCACCTCGGTTGGGCCGTGAGCCCGCGAGTTGGCCACGCCTGATACCCGGCCAATGGGGCCTGGTGCTAGGAGAGGCGTGCCTTTCAGTTGGGGATGCCGGTGAAAGTTTCCTGCGACGGCTTCGTCACCATGGGCAGCGGCTGAGGGCTAAATCACGCTAGCCGGTACAGCTTCCGAGCATTCTCGCCCATCACCTTCTGCTGCGATTCCTCGGACAAATCCTTCCGCTCCAGCATCTCGTCCACGGTGGCCGGGTAGTCCCCGTCCCAGTGGGGAAAGTCAGATGCGAAAAAGACTTTGTCATCTCCCATCACCGAGATGAAATAGGAGAGCATTTGCTCCTCGGCCTCGGTGTGGAAGTACCAGGGTCGCTCCTTCGCCGCAGTACTAGGCTTGCGTTTCATTCATACTCGAATACAGGCCACCCAATGATCCGGAGTCACTTCCCGAAGCTCCGGTACCCCGGCCTTGCACTCCTCGGTCATGATGGGGCAACGGGGGTGGAACACGCACCCAGCGGGTGCGTTCAGCGGGCTGGGTACCTCACCTCGCAAGATGGTGCGCTGGCGGCTGGCCTCGATTCTTGGGTCAGGTATAGGGACTGCTGACATAAGAGCCTGGGTGTAAGGGTGCAGCGGGTTGGTGTACAGTTCCTCCCGCGAAGCGACTTCCACAACATGACCCAGATACATGACCACGATACGGTCGGCCACATGGCGCACCACCGACAAATCATGGGCGATGAAGAGGTACGTGAGGTCGAACTTGTCTTGGAGATCTTGCAGGAGGTTGAGCACCTGCGCCTGAATGGACACATCCAGGGCGGACACTGCCTCGTCGCAAACAATGAAAGACGGATTCACTGCCAGGGCGCGGGCGATGCCGATGCGCTGGCGCTGGCCACCGCTGAATTCGTGTGGGTAGCGGCTCGTCATCGCAGGGTTCAGCCCCACCAGAGCGAAGAGCTCTGACACACGATCTCGCGTTTCATGGCGGCCGTGGGTGAGCTTGTGAATGGCCAGCGGCTCCGCCACGATCTGGCCTGCAGTCATGCGAGGGTTGAGAGAGCTATAGGGATCCTGGAATATTATCTGCATTTCCCTGCGCATCTTCCGCAGGTCGGGGGCACTCATCTCCGTCAAATCTTGCCCATCAAAAAAGATATGACCAGCTGTGGGCTTGTAGATATGGAGGATGCACCGGCCGGCCGTGGTCTTGCCGCAGCCGGACTCGCCCACTAGTCCAAGAGTCTCGCCGCGGCGAATGGAGAAAGTGACGTCGTCAACAGCCTTGACCAGCCCTACGGTCTTCGGCCAGAACGTGCCTGACGTGATCGGGAAGTGCATTTTCAGGCCCTGAACGTCAACGAGGATATTATTCCCCTTGCCATTCTGGATCGTGGTACCAGTCTGCTCGGTTACCCGCTCCATGTTTTCTCCTTTACTGTGCCGTTGGCTGCTTGTCGGCCGCTAGATGGTCGGCGACCCAACACGCCGCAGAGTGCCCTTCAGTCAAACGTGACAACGGGGGTTCATCCGTTGCGCACTGGTCAATGGCAAAGCGGCAGCGCGATCGGAAGGAACAGCCCTGCGGCAAATTGCTTAGGTCGGGTGGCTGGCCCTCGATGGAATCGAGCCTAGTCTTCAACGGTAGGTCTAGCCGAGGCACAGAAGCCATTAGACCCAACGTGTAGGGGTGACGGGGGTTGGCGTAGATATCGTCCGCCGAGGCACTCTCAATCACCTTACCCGCATACATCACGTTGACGCGGTTGGCGTATCGGGCCACCACCCCCAAGTTGTGAGTGATGATGATCAACGCCACGCCGAATTGCTCCGTGAGGTTCTTCATCAACTCCAGTATTTGGGCCTGTACTGTTACATCAAGGGCGGTGGAGGGTTCATCGGCGATGAGCACAGCGGGATTGCAGCTCAGGGCCATCGCGATCATCACCCGCTGGCGCATACCGCCACTGAAGTGATGGGGGTATTGGCCTAGGCGCCTTTCAGGGTCCGAAATCTCTACCATCCGTAAGAGTTCCACCGCTCGATTCTTTGCATCGGCCTTGCTCATCTTCAGATGCCACTCTAGGGATTCCGTCATCTGGCGACCGATGGTGAGCACCGGGTTCAGCGAGGTCATAGGCTCCTGGAAGATCATGCCGATGCTCTTGCCGCGAATGCGGCTCATGTCTTGTTCCTTGATCGCTAGCAGATCTTGATCCCGGAAAAGAATTTGGCCGCCGACGATCCGGCCCGGCGGGTCAGGAATCAGGCGCATAATGGACAGAGCGCTCACGCTCTTGCCGCTGCCGCTTTCTCCTACCACCGCGAGTGTTTCTCCCTCTTCTACCTGGTACGAAACGCCGTCCACGGCTTTGACGATACCGACATCAGTGTAGAAGTAGGTACGAAGGTCTCGGACCTCCAGCAAACTCATATGGCCTCCTCAACTGTCGTGAATCGCTATGTTCGCTGTGTACTCGCCTGAAATGGCGTTTCTGTCGGCCAACCCGAAGGCAGAGAGATACCCCGACCGCCTTTAGGGAGACCTACTGCCCCGCAGTCTCGGGTCGAAGGCGTCGCGCAGGGCATCGCCCAGGAAAGAGAAGCTGAAAACGACCATAGAGAGGGCTATGCCAGGGAAAATGGCTAGCCATGGCGCGGTTTCCATATAGCCTTGGGTACCCTCTTGTAGCATGCTGCCCCACGCCGGGTGCGGTGGGGGAACGCCCAAGCCAAGAAAACTTAGGCTGGCTTCAGCGACGATAGCTGTGCCCAGATAGCCTGTTGCCAGCACGAATACTGGGGCCAGCGAGTTGGGCAGAATATACCGCATCATGACCCGCAGGTGAGAAGCGCCCAGGGCCTGAGCCGCCATGACGTAGTCCTCTTCCTTAATGCTTACTGCCGATGACCGCGCAATCCGTAGCAGGCGAGGCGTGAACGAGATAGAAATGGCTATAGCCACGTTGTTCACCGAGGCCCCCATGGCGACCACAAGCACCATAGCCAGCACCAACGATGGGAAGCCCATCAGCGTGTCCACTACCCGCTGGATCCCGAGATCGACTAGCCCACCTTTGTACCCCGAGGCCACGCCAGCGATCGTTCCGACCACCACGGCTATTCCCACTGACACGAAGCCAACATAGAGGGATACACGGGCACCAAACAGAACGCGGCTGAATACGTCCCGTCCAAAGGAGTCCGTGCCGAACAGATATGTGCTGTTGGGCGACTCAAGTCGGTGGGGTATATCCATGTCCAACGCGCTGTGGGGCGCGAGGACAGGTGCCAAAATGGCGAGGATAATCATTAACGCGAGAACCACCGCACCGAGGGCGCCCACGGGATACCGGCGAGCGAACTGCCGAACCGCAGTAAGCCCGCGCAGGTACGCACGCTCTTCGGAAAGCAGCCCTGTCTGGTCAGGAACGCCTATGCTGTAATCCATTCCAGCCATTGGTTCTCTCCGTCCAGCGACGTGAACTGGGGACGCGCGCTGGATGATACGGTAGCGAGACACAGACCACCAGTAGGCTACGGCCACCCGACCAAGAGACTGCCACCGCTGCGCGCATGCGGTCGAACATATCTGTCCGGGGCGCACCGCCAATCGCAACGAATGCTCGGTGGGACAGCAGAGCATCGTTATCGAGTCCTCGTCGAAGAAGGGGACCCAAAGCGCTTGCGACCGGGAGCGCTACGAGGTATAGGCGAGCGATTCTCGTCCGTGGGTTCGTTAGCGGCGGATCGTGCTCTGGCTCACGCTCGGCTTGCGGGCGGTGGCAACCCACGAGGCCCCTGAACAGATAGTCGTGCCCTACGGTCGGGCGTGCTTACGGCGGGTTGACCTGCCGAAGGCAACAAACACCTCGCATGCGATTCCCGCACGCGGCGGTTGATACGAGTACACTCCCTCCGAGACAAGAAGCGGCTGCGCACCGCCTGCGGGAGTTCACGCCGGAGAGACGTGTACTTGGGCAGGGCGCAGCGGGATTCAGGAGATCGCGATGCGGAAGTATGTCGTTCGACGACTCATGCTGTACATCCCGACGCTTCTGTTGGCGTCGCTGATGATTTTCGCGGCGATGCGAGTCCTCCCGGGGGATGTGGCGCTGGTAATTTTGGGTGGCGCCGAGAGCAGCCCTTCGGCCCTCGCCCAGCTCGACAGCTTACGTCACGAACTTGGCCTGGATGACCCGTTCTACGTCCAGTACGGCCACTGGGCGTGGAGTATGGTCAATGGGCAGTTTGGCGGCAGTTCGATCATTGATCGTGAGGCGCTTTCGTCCATCATTGCCCGACGCTTGCCTGTTACGCTACAGCTAGCCTCTTATACCTTAATTCTATCCTTCCTGGTCTCCATCCCCTTGGGGATCTTCGCGGCGATCCGGCAAAATACGAGGTCCGATTACACAGTGCGTATTGTGGCGGTCTTGGGCCATGCCCTACCCAATTTCTGGGTCGCTTTAATGATCGTGCTGTTCTTGTTACTAGCGTTTCGTTGGACGCCGCCAATCTTCTACTACAATTCCTGGCAGGATCCCTGGCTCCACTTCCAGAAAATGGTCTGGCCAACGTTGGTGCTGGCTTGGGGTTATAGTGCCTACCTCATCCGCATCACTCGATCAACCATGTTGGAGGTTCTGCGACAGGACTACATGCGCACGGCAAAAAGCAAGGGACTAATGGAACGAGTAGTCGTCATGCGCCACGGTCTACCCAATGCCCTGATTCCGGTGATCACCCTAGGCGGACTGCAGGTAGCAACTCTGATAGGCGGTACAATCATCATTGAAACGGTGTTTTCCCTGCCTGGCATTGGGCAAGGCCTCGTGGGGGCGGCCGGCGACCGAGACTTTCCGGTGGTTCAGAGTCTCACCATGCTACTGGTTACTATGATGCTGACCCTGAACCTAGTCGTCGACTTGCTGTACGCCAAGGTGGATCCGCGCATCAGCTACGCGTAAAAGTAGAAGGACAGATTCGACTTGATGGACGCCGCTACCCAGATAGCATTGCGACCACTGTTAGGTTCGGGAACCCGCTACTTTCGCACGCCCCGGTCCTGCCCACCAGCACCGCTACTGCGTTAGGCGGAAGCCTGTTCCGACGCGCTCAGGAGTCAACTGGTTGTGCCCTAGTGCGCGGCTAGGCTGGTATACGCGTTTGGCGCACCAGCCAGGCTAAAACTTCGCGGAACAAACGACCAGAGCCAGGAATGGGTTCTGTGGTCAAACACCGGCGAAGAGCTTCCCAGAAGATGGCCTGACTTAGCGGTAACAACGTTAACGCCTAACTCGTGCTCCAGCGATCAACCTGGTCAATGACCGCCCGGTGCGGGCCGGGGAAGTACAGCGTGTGTCTACCTTGGAGTGCTTTTTCGCCGAGGCTCTCGCCACGTGGGAGTTGGCTGCTGAGGGCAACCGGCGAGTTGTGACGGTTGAGATCCAACGCCCTACGTTGTTTCTATGTGGAACCCGGAGAGAGTCAGGTAACCGTCTTCGGGACGAGGTTTCGGAGGCGGCTCCTGAATCTGCAGCACACTGATCTCTTTCGCTCCCAAGGTGTGGCGCGCGTTGATCGGGGCCGTGAAGCTGGTGGTAACTGGCACACCGCACTCCTGCTCGGAGCGCTTTATGAAATCCTCACCTGGTTGAACTCCTCGGCCAGATTGATGGGGTTGTCACCCAGCACTAAGAGGTAGGCCCCGGCTCTTGCCATCTCCTTGGCCGCTTCAATGTGAAGCGGCCAAGTATGCTCCACCTCCTGGCACGTACTCTCCCAAAGAATCACTAAGGACAGCACAAACACCACCCCCTTGAGGGGCGCCCATGTCGAACTCGCAGGTAAAAACTTCGGTCAGCAGCAGTGGTGATGTGTAGCCGATGCGTGCGCGCGTGCCATGCACGAGCATTCCCGTCCCGCTCAACGACTCAATCGCCCGCGGAAGCCTCGGTCAATCAGGCTTGACAAGCCGTACGGAGTGGAGCAATCGCTCCACTCCGTACAAGAACTCACTTGCCGATGGCCTCTACTTGTCGAGCCACACCGTCGTCATGTCTAGGTAGTTGGTCACCTGCACACTCGGGATAGGTCGTCCCTTTACATAGGTGCGGTACGGCATCACGAACGTCGGGTTCGCTAGCGGTATTACCATTGCCTGTTCGACCAGCACGTAGTGCTCTAGCTCCCGCCAGATATCGGTTCGCTGCTGGAGGGTCGTGGCCGCCTTCATGTCGACGTAGAACTCGCTTATCTTGGGGTCTTCGTGCTTGCTAAATGCGACCGTGGTCTCGCTGTACGGGCCTAAGACTATCTCGGTTGCCTCGGGAAGCTCCACGGCGATGGAGCAACTGCACTGGTAGGCATCATAGTTCAAGGTTTGCGCCGCTTGGGACGATGCTGCCTGATCCATTACGTCAAGCTGCAGGTCAATGCCCAAGCCTTTCAGCTGGTCCTGGAAGAACACGCACCGGGCGAGCCAGGTGCCTGACTTGTTGCAATTGATGCGCATCTCGAAGCCGTCAGCGTATCCAGCGTCGGCCATAAGCTGCTTGGCTGTGGCGCGATCCGCCTCTTTGGTGTCGGGGTTCCAACCCGGCCATTGCAGGAGATCAGGGGCCGTGAATGGACTGGTTGGTGTGAAGATGCCCCCTACGAGACCAAACCCACCGTTGTAGGAGTCAATGCCTGCTTGTTTATCAACAAAGAGTTGGATGGCCTGGCGAACCCGTACGTCGGTCCAAGGGCCGGGCTCCAACAGGTTGAATCCCATTGCGCCGCTAGTGGCCCCAGGATTCGAGACTTCCATGTACCAAACGGAGTCACCTAGGTCAGCGTCGTAGTTTGCCTGCCGTTCCTTGGTGAGGACGTAGCTGTTCGCCGGGGGGCCGCCGTCGACCCGACCGGACCGGAAGGCCGCGTCATAAGCCGAAGGATCATTGATGATGGCGAACTTAATCCCATCAAGGTACGGTAACGAGTTCCCTTGCTCATCCTTCTCCCAGTAACTGTCGAACCGCACAACCTCTGAGCCGCTGCCCTTCTGGTAGTTGTCCATGACGAATGGACCCGTGCCCACCCAGTCAAAGTCGGACGGGGCCACAGTCATATTCCCCGCTTGGAGCAATGGTTCCACTATGTGCTTGGGCATGCTAATCATGTAGACGGATGATGAGATCTTCTCCAGCAGGAAGGGACTCGGAGTCGTCAGGGTGAGCCGAACTTGATTGCCGTTGATTACATCAACGCTTTGCACGTCGCCGAAATCCTTCTTCCAACGGGCACCGGCTCGCGTCTGGTCGCCAACGATCCACCCTTGGGTCACGAGCGTCAACCAAAACTCGACATCCTCGGCGGTAAAGGGCGTACCGTCGTGCCAGAGCACGCCAGAGCGAATCGTGAACGTCCATTGGGTGAAGTCATTGTTGACTTCCCAACTTTCCGCCAAGCTAGGGCAGACACGCCGAGCATCGTCGCGGCAAGCTCGAACGAGGTTTCCACTACCCCACAGAGGCATCCCCATTTGACGAGTGTCGTAGCTTGTGGATCGCATGACGTCCCAGGCTGCAGGCGGGTCTTTCCGCACGGCGAAAACGGCGGTGCCGCCGTACTTGGACAGATCAGGGGTCGCTGTTGGCGCAGCTTCCGCAGCGGGCGCCGCCGTTGCAGTCGGCTGTGCGGCCGGAGCACTTGTCGGCGTAGGGTCGTCACTCGAGCACGCTGCGACCGCAAAAATCAAAAGACAGGCCATAACTGCGCCAAGTGCGTATGAACTCCGCATTATCCCACCTCGCTTAGCTAACGACTTACCGTAGGGCTCGTGATGCGTGTCTGGTAAACGCACGCAGGTTAACTGTATAAGTGCGCTCCCCCACGGGCGCGCGCAGCTTACCTACTGGTTTCTGACACTGTCAAGTAGAAATCAAACTGTTGTGATAGGTCAGTGATTCGCTCACCCCCCCAACTGGTGTTGCCCTGCTCTGGAGTTGACCCGGTTTGGTGGACAACTAAAGACTTTGGGGGGGCAGGATCCCAGGAAGGTAGGCCACCATGTCGAGATTCACGCTGCTCTGTCTGCAGGCGGTTCAGTACCGCTAGCGTGACCTGGCGGCCTAGGACACTCCGTACAGCGCGTTCGGATTGTCGATCAGAATCCGATCCACCACGCTCGATGCTATGCTCGAATTGCGCAGCGTCGCGATCATGTGCGTTTGAGCCGACGGGTCGGACGCGAGGCGGTCGTTCGTCGCCGGGTTGTGGTGTCCGTAGTCCGTGCCAACAACGAGGTGGTCCTCGCCGATGTAGCGCACCAGATATTCATAGTCCTCTCCGACTTCGTAGGAGATCCACATCCGGTTGTCCTCGAAGAGCTTCGGTCCCCAGAAACTCGGATCAGCCTTCATCGTTCCCTGCAGCTGGTACATCGCGAACGGCACCCACGTAGCCCCCGTCTCGATGAACCCCCAACGTAGCGTGGGAAAGTTCATCGGCACCTTGTTCTGGACCAGATTGCGGAACGCCACGATTGGAGGGATGCGCCCGTGCGTGAACGTGTGACTGCGTGTGATGTCTATCAGGTTGTTCAGCGCTGGCGCGCCCTGACCTTGGTGGACGGTGATGGCCAGATCGAGCGCCTGTGCTTCCTCGTAGACTGGGAAGAAGTACGGATCGTCCAGCGTCCTGTCTCCCTCGATGCCCCTGAAGAACACTCCGCACGCGCCATTCGCCTTCCCGAACCGCAGCTCCGCTATCGTCGCCTCCACGTCGCGCAGCGGTGGCACAACGACCCAGCGGATGATGCCCTCCGACTCCGCATACACGTTCGCCATGAACCGGTTATAAGCCTTGCTCAGGGCGACCTCGTACGCGGCATCGTGGGTGAGGTACGCCAGGAATAGCGTTGGGAACACCACCTGACCGTCCACTCCCTGGACCTTCATGTCCTCGAAACGCATCGGCAGATCCATCAACTCACGTGCCTTCCGGTCCACGCGATCTTTCACGCGCGTTTGAGAGGTCGGCGTTACGAGGCTATTCCCTCCGCGGCCCGCGATCCTCGGGTAGATCTGGCCATCAATCAGCCACATGTGATCAGACGTGCCGTACAGCGTATCGTCCGGGACGCTTACCACGACCGGGCGACGCGCGTACCACTCGGCATCCAGGTGATCCCACATCTCCGGCGGTTCTGCGATGTGCGTGTCTGCGTCGAGTATCCCTGCCATGGCTGACTCCTTTGTGTGTGCCGCGAATGCGCAAACTATATCAGTGCTAACGGTAGAATGGCGCTCTTCCGGCCCTCGGGCCTTACGAACAGGAGTGAGTTGTGACCCTGGATGATTTCAACATCGACGGTCGGCAAGCCGTCGTCATCGGCGCTGGCCGCGGCATCGGTAGAGGCATTGCACTCGCGTTTGCGGAAGCAGGCGCCGATGTAGCGGTCGTAGCCCTCAACGCCATACGTATTGAAGAAGTCGCCACGCGCGCGCAGGCCATGGCTGTGCTATCCGCCGGTTACTCTGCCAACGCCGTTGACGCAAACGCCATGGACGAGCTTGGCGCCCAGGTGCTGCGAGATTTCCCTGACCTCAGTATCGTTGTGAACTGCGTGGGGGACTCCATCCGCAAGCAAGTGGCCGACGCCCCTGGCGAGCCAGGCAGTGGCATGACCAGCACGGACTGGCATCGCATCATCGACCTAAACCTAAGCTCGGTGTTCGAAGGCTGCCGCGTCTTCGGTCCGCACCTGCGCGCCAGAGGCGCGGGCAGCGTCATCAACGTCTCTGGCGTTCGTGGGATGCGCGCGTCTAGGAACATGGCGGCGTATGCCTCTAGCAAAGCAGGCATAGCACGTTTGACCGAAGCCGCCGCGTTGGAGTGGGGCCCTGCAATTCGAGTCAACGCTATCTCCCCGGGCTTGTTCCCTGACCCGGAGCAAGAGTCCGAGGAAGAGATCGCCCGCTATGCGGAGCAGGTGAAGCAGCGTATCCCGCTGGAGCGCATCGGCGGCGTCCGCGAAGTTGGCCTCATGGCGGTGTATCTCGCATCGGACGCCGCTGCATACGTCACGGGCCAAACCTTCGTCATCGACGGCGGGACGAGCCTCGTCTAGCCCCTGCTAGAATTCGTTATCTTCAAAATCTCTGTGCCGGTGGCTGACCGAGCGGCACGTTTACCGGAGTGGGCATGAACATCGCCGTCTGTATCAAGTGGGTTCCCGTCGTCTCGCGCATGAAATTCGATGCGGAGACCCGACGTATCGTGCGCGAGGGCGTACCCAGCGAAGTGAACAACTGGGACATCGTTGCCGTGCAGCGGGCGACCGAGTTGCGGGCGGAGTTCGGCGGTACGGTGACCGCGATCACCATGGGCCCACCCCAAGCGCGCGATGGACTCGTGCGCTGTATCGCGCAGGGCGCCGACCAAGCCTTGCACATCAACGACCGTGCGCTCGCCGGGTCAGACACCCTCGCGACCTCCCGTGTGCTCGCCGCAGCTCTGCGGCGTGAGCCGTATGACTTGGTGCTGTTCGGTAATTTCTCAGTGGACGCCGAGACCGGTCAGGTCGGCCCCGAGGTCGCCGAGATGCTCGGCCTTCCCCAGATTACCGGTGCGTCCAAGCTCGACGCCATCGATGCGACGACTGTCCGCGTCGAGCGCAACCTCGACGATTCCGTGGAGGTGCTTGAGATGACGTTGCCCGCCATCGTCACGGTGGCCGACGGTGTCGCAGCCGACACCTTCCCAGGGCGTGAGCGCCTTACGGCCGCCAAGGAGCGAGACATTCCTGAGCTATCGGTCGCCGACCTTGGGCTGACGCCTGCGGACGTTGGCGCCGATGGCTCACCAACGTGGGTATCGGAGATACGTATTCAGGAGTCGTCCCGCGAGCCTTTGATTATCGAAGAGGTACCGATTGAGGATGCTGCCGCGCAGGTCGTCGCGCTCCTGAAAGAGCGTGGCCTGCTCGATCCTGCGCTCCGGGCGCCTCGAGAATTGACACCCGCTCCAGCCGTGACCCGGCCCGCAGTCGGGCAGGGGGTATGGGTAGTTGCCGAGCTGGGCCCTAGCGGTCCCAGGCCCGTCACCTATGAGTTGCTCGCCGCAGCCCAGCCCGTCGCCGCTGCGATCAGTGGCCACGTGGCCGCGTTGGTGATCGGCCCACCAGGGATAAGTGGAGCCGTCGCCGATCTTGTTGCCCACGGCGCTGACGCTGTCCTCATCGCAGAGGACGACCGCGTCGCTGAGTACTCGACCGATGCCTACGCAGCGACGTTGGTACGCGCCATCGAGCATGACGCACCCTACGCGGTGCTTCTTCCATCGACACCCAACGGACGCGATCTCGCGGCTCGCGTTGCCGCGCGGCTGGGTCTCGGCCTAACCGGAGATTGCGTCGGTCTCGAGGTCGACGCTGAAGGACGCCTCGCGCAGCTCAAACCCGCATTC
>Ga0114993_10004427_pt1 | contig 13980 bp, 8 predicted proteins | sample ArcticOcean_MG_C_FD_87042 | JGI IMG/M metagenome (GOLD analysis project Ga0114993, IMG submission 87042) | Marine microbial communities from western Arctic Ocean - ArcticOcean_MG_CB2_150 | ecosystem: Environmental > Aquatic > Marine > Oceanic | place: Arctic Ocean: Canada Basin | collected...
AAGGCGCAGAATGATCTGCTGAAACTTGCCGCCAATGCAGACGTAACGGAATTCACCCTGCGCGCGCTCACCGATCGCAAAGGCGAGCTGAAGGATTTGAAAAAGGACATTTTCGTCAGCGCGCTGGATAGCAAGAATCCCCGCTTGCGCGCGCAGGCGCTCATCAGCCTTGGCCGATTGGGCGATGCCTCCGCCGCAGCCGCGATCCTCCCCCTCGCCGCTGCACCCAAGCTCGAAAAGGCCCCCGCCCACAACGAGCCCAACCCGGCGGGCGTCCTGCCGCATCTCGCGACGCGCACACTGGTTGCTTTGAAACCCGTCGACACTTTACTCGGCGCACTCAACGGCACTCACGGCGCCACCGCGCTCAGCGTTTTAAAATACGTTCACGACGACAAAGTCATCACCACCCTCAACGCCCGCGCGGCCAAGAATCCCGATCCCGCCACGCTGGCCACGCTCGTGCGCTTGTACCATCGCGAAGGCGGCTACACCGAGGGCTGGTGGGGCACGCGCCCGGATACTTCCGGCCCGTACTTTGCGCGCAAGAAATGGAGCGGCAGTGCCGCCATCGAAACCGGCCTCAAAACCGCCCTCGCCAAAGCACCCACGGTCACCGTCAATTTGGTGAAAGCTCAGCTTGCCAAACACAAAGTAAGCATCGCTGGTTTGCCGAGCGGCACCGCCGTGGCTGTCAATGAGCCGAACGTGCCCTTCAATATCCCCGTACCCACGGGCAACCCTAAAAATTTCAATATCACTCTCGGCGACAAAATCGCCACTGCGCGCGCGCTCAAGGCCAAAGGAAACGTCGCGCGCGGCAAGAGGCTCTTCACTTCGCAGGCGTGCATCAGCTGCCACACCACCGCCGACGGCCAAACGCCCAAGGGGCCGCACCTCGTGGACATCGGCAGGCGTTATAAGCCGACGGAGATCATCCAGTCCATCCTCCAACCCGGCGCCGTCATCGCGCAGGGCTTCGACACGTATTTGTTCACCACCAAGGACAAAAAATCCTACGTCGGGTTTGTCACCAAAGAAAGTGCGGACACCATCAGCATCCGCACCGCCGTGGGCGTGGCGGTGAATTTAGCCGCCAAACAAACCACCAAGCGCCAAAAACTCCCCGTCTCCTCCATGCCTCCAGCCCTCGCCGCTGCGCTTACGCCCAATCAACTCGCCGATCTGCTAGCCTACCTGCAGTCGTTGAAATCAAACTAAAACTCGAGCAACCCACCGGAAGAAACGAACTCCATCTCGTTCCATATCATCATCAAACAAAACGAATAGAGGTAAAGTGGAATTTGCCCGGTGCATTAATATTGGGTGAGCCCTGCTCCTAGGTGAAAACTGCGAGCTTGACGACGACATTATGAAAACCCCCCTGTTCATTCTGGTTTGCAGTTTCATCACTATGGCCGACGCAGCGGCGGATTTGCCCCAGCCGAAACTGGTGGAGGTGCGGCGCATTTGGGATCAGGCGCTGCACAATGCGTTTACGGACTTGATCCTATTTGACGACCGGTGGATTTGTGTGTTTCGCGAAGGGCGCGCGCACGTGTCGCCGGACGGCGCGTTGCGGGTGATTACCTCGACGGATGGACGCGATTGGAAATCAACCGCGTTGGTCACCTCCGCCAAATATGATTTACGCGACGCGAAAATAACCGTGACGCCAAAAGGCGAGCTGATGCTCAACGGCGCGGGGATGATAGCGACGGCCAAGGTGCGGTACCAATCGATGACGTGGTTTTCCAAAGACGGCGGCCACACGTGGGATCCGGGACGGGCGATTGGCGATCCGGGGTTTTGGCTGTGGCGCGTGCAGTGGCACGGAGGCGCGGCTTACACGATGGGCTACAGCACCGAGCGCGATCGCCACATACGCAAGCTGCGCCTGTACAAATCCGTTACCGGTCAGAAATTCGAAACGCTGGTTCCCAAGCTCACCGCGCCATCCGGATGCGGTGAGGATAAGATACTTTTTCTCACGGACAACACTGCGCTGTGTTTGCTCCGTCACGAGACTGGGAACAAAATGGCGCAGCTCGGCCATTCCCAGCCACCCTACACGAAGTGGAAATGGCGCGACCTCAACCTCCGCATCGGCGGGCCGAACATGATTCAGCTGCCCGACGGCCACATCCTCGCCGTGGCGCGATTGTATCGTGGCGGAGCCCGCACATCACTCTGTTGGCTCGACCCCAAAAAAGGCACACTCACCGAAACCCTCAAACTCCCCTCCGGCGGCGACACCAGCTACCCCGGGCTCGTCTGGCACAAAGGCATGTTGTGGATCAGCTACTATTCATCACACGAAGGCAAAACGAGCATCTATTTGGCGAAGGTGAAATTTCAAAATGTAAAATAATCGAGGAAAATTTATGAATATTAATTTGCTGTTTGTTCTAATAATCACCTCGCTTGGCGCGGGTTCGGCGGAACCTCTCGACATCGGCTCGCGTCGGGAGTTGTTTGTTGATGGCCATCTCATCAAGAGCCTCAACGGCAATGCCGGGCAGCGGCTGCATCATCCGGTGCCACGCGAGATTGCACTGAGGCACGACGCGCCGTGGGAGGGCGCGGGAAGTGGTTATCACAGTGTCATTCGTGATGGTGACCGTTATAGATTGTATTACCGCGGCTCGAAACTCGGGGTTGAGAAGGGGCGGCTGAAGCTCGGCCGCGAAGTTTATTGTTATGCTGAGAGTCGTGATGGAATTAAATTCACTAAGACAAAACTGGGGTTGCATGAGTTTAATGGAACAAAACAAAACAACATTATCTGGACCGGGGTTGGCACACATAATTTTGCCCCATTTCTGGATACGCGGTCCGGATGCCCAGCGGAGGCGCGCTACAAGGCATTGGGCGGGCTGCCGTCGCAGGGTGGGCTGTTCGCTTTCAAATCCGAGGACGGCATTCGCTGGTCGCTATTGGACAAAAAACCGGTGGTGACCAAGGGGGCTTTCGACTCGCAAAATCTGGCATTCTGGGACGCAACCGCCGGCGTGTACCGGGCTTATTTCCGTACGTTCACCAAGGGTGTCACTACCGGCAAAGTATGGAAACCGGCAGGCTTTCGGGCAATTCGAACGGCAACTTCCACTGATTTTCTCCAATGGAAAAATGAAGCTGACCTTGTTTACAAGGACTCGCCTGCTGAACATCTCTATACCAATCAAGTCGCGCCATACTATCGCGCGCCGCATATTTTGATTGGTTTCCCAACGCGCTACATCGAGCGGGGCTGGTCTGACTCGATGCGAGCCTTGCCGGAACTCAAACGGCGCGAACAGCGGGCGGCGGCACATTTGCGGTATGGAACGTCATTGACTGAGGGCCTGCTTATGTCCAGCCGAGACGGTGTCCATTTCTACCGCTGGAACGAGGCCTTCCTGCGGCCAGGCCCCCAGCGCCCGGACACTTGGATCTACGGGCAGCAGTTTATTGCGTGGCACGCTGTCGAAACCAAGTCGTCTCTGTCGGGTGCTCCGAATGAGCTGTCGCTATATGCCAGCGAAGGTTCCTGGCACGGCAAAGGCAACGCCATTCGCCGTTACACGCTACGGCTGGACGGGTTTGTTTCCATTCACGCCACGATGAAAGGCGGCGAATTAATTACCAAACTCATCAGTTTCAAGGGCAACAATCTGGATTTAAACTTCGCCACCTCCGCCGCCGGAAGCGTGCGAGTGGAAATCCAGGACGCCACCGGGAAGCCCGTCCTCGGCTACACACTGGCCGATTGTCCCGACCATTTCGGCGACGCCATAACGCGCACAATTCACTGGAAAAAAGGCGCTGACGTAGGCGCGCTGGCCGGGAGGCCCGTGCGGCTTCGATTTGTGTTAAAGGACGCGGACTTGTTTTCGTTCCGCTTCACAAACAGCAAATAACTTTATGAAAACATGTTCATTATTCATCGCGCTGATTGCAGTCTTAGCAGATGGCAACGTGGCAGCGGAGAGAATATCACCCATCGACATTGGTTCGCGGCGCGAGTTGTTTGTGGATGATTTGCTAATCGGAAAGCTAGATGGCACGAATCTGAAATTGCATAAACCGCATCGGCTGAGGCGGATGCCTAGGCGGCCGTTTGGTCATTACGCCACCGTGCTGCAGGATGCCGGAAAGCTGCGGCTTTATTATCGAGGCGACAAGGTGCCTGGCGCACATTGGCGCAATGGCTGGGGGAAATATCATGAGGGCGAGGTTACGCTCTACGCGGAAAGCAACGACGGAGGCATTAACTGGACAGAGCCGAAGCTCGGCCTTCACAAGGTGCCGAAAATACCAAGGGGCAATTTTGGGGGTCGCATGAGCCGTGATACGTTTCCTGTCACCCATAATTTCACTCCCTTCATCGACACGCGCCCGGGCGTGCCGGCCACGGAAAGATACAAGGCACTTGGCGGCGGGCGGTATCCACCGGAAAACTGGGGCGGCTGGAAGACTCCAAACGAACGCGCCAAGCTGCGGGCCAAGTATGGCCCCGGCGGCCTCAAGGCGTTTGTCTCGGCTGATGGCCTGCGGTGGAGGCTGCTTAAAAAGAAACCCGTGCTAGCCGAGAATCTCGGGAGTTTTGATTCTCAGAACGGCGCATTTTGGTCGGAGGCCGAGAAGCAATACGTGTGCTACTTTCGCTGGTTCGACAAGGGACGCCGGGCTATCCGCCGATCTACCAGCAAGGATTTTCTCGTATGGACCAAGCCGGTTGACATGCAGGCAAACATGCCGGGCGAGCATCTTTACACAAGTTGCACGCAGCCGTATTTTCGCGCGCCGCATATTTACATCGCCCTGCCTACTCGCTTTCAGGCCAGCAAGGGCGCGATAACGGACATCGCCTTCATGGCCACGCGGCCGGGGAGCAACCGCTATCACCGTCATTTTAAGGAAGCCTTCATTCGGCCGGGCCTAGGGCCAAGTGGCTGGGGCAACCGTGCTAATTACATTACGTTGAACGCCGTACAAACCAGCCCCACCGAAATGAGCATGTTCATGTACGGTGGCGGTCATTACGTGCTCCGGCTCGATGGATTTATTTCCGTGAACGCCGGTTTTGAAAAGGGCGAGTTCCTCACCAAGCCGCTCAAGTTCTCAGGCACAAGGCTGGAATTCAACTACTCCACCTCAGGCGCCGGCCAAATCCGAGTTGAGTTGCAGAATACCACCGGCCAACCCATACCCGGATACGCGCTCGAGGATTGCGATCCGATTAAAGGCGACGCCATTGCCGGGCACGCCACGTGGAAAGAAAACTCCAACCTCAGCTCACTCGCCGGCAAACCCATTCGCCTGCGGTTCGTGATGAACGAAGCCGACTTGTATTCCATCCGCTTCACGCCAGAAAAACATTGAGGCACAAAACTAGGTTGCCACTCGCAATTTGCGTGGGTAGCGTTGCGCCCTCGAACACACATTCATGCGCTCCTTCATTTCATTCCTTGCGTTGGCCGGTTTTGTTGCCGGGGAACTCCATGCCGCCAAGGCCATCGACATCGGTTCACGGCGGGAATTGTTTATTGATGGCCATCTCATCAAAAGCCTCGGCGGGAAGGCCGAGCAAAGGCTGCATCATCCGGTGGCGCGCGAGATTGCGCTGAAACACGACGCGCCGTGGGAGGGGACGGGCTCGGGCTACCACAGCATTTTTCGCGACGGCAAAAAGTACCGGATGTACTACAAGGCATGGCACATTGAGGTGACGCCTGGGAAAATCAGCACCGGCCGGCACCCGCTCTTTTGCTGCTACGCCGATAGTGACGACGGCATTCACTGGCGCAAGCCGGAGCTGGGCTTGCATGCGTTTGGCGGGTCGAAGAAAAACAACATAGTCATCGTCAGTGGCAAGCGCGGCGGCTTGAGCATCGATGCCGGCCATCCGGCGGTGTTCAAGGACACAAACCCAAACGCGCCGGCCGACGCGCGCTACAAGGCGATTGTCCGATCCTCCGGCGTCAGTGGTCTCATCCCGATGAAATCCCCCGACGGCCTGCGCTTCACGCCCATGACCGACCAGCCGATTCTCAGCCGCCTCGGCGCGTTCGATTCTCAAAACCTTGCATTCTGGGATCCCGCCATCGGCAAGTACCGCGCTTACTGGCGCATTTTCTCCAATAACATTCGTGCTATTCGCACCGCTGTTTCCCCTGACCTAATTCAATGGACCGGCATGAAAGACCTCACCTACGCCGACTCGCCGCCAGAGCATCTGTATACAAATCAGATTAAACCATATCACCGCGCGCCGCATATCCTGATCGGTTTTCCCAATCGCTACTTCGACCGCGGCCCATCGGCCTCCATGCGTGCACTGCCCGATGCGGCCGACCGCGATCTGCGCGCCTCCTCGGTAAAACGCTACGGCCACGCCCTATCCGAAAGCCTCCTCATGTCCAGCCGCGACGGAGTACATTTCAAACGCTGGAACGAGGCCTTTCTGCGGCCGGGAATTCAGCGCCCCGGCACCTGGCAATACGGCGCGCAATACGTCGGCTGGCACGCGGTGGAAACCAAGTCCTCCCTGCCCGGCGCGCCCAACGAGCTTTCGCTCTACGCCACCGAGAGCTATTGGCACGGCAAAGGCAGCGCCCTGCGCCGATACACGCTGCGCCTCGACGGCTTCGTGTCCATCCACGCCCCAATGAAAGGCGGAGAATTAATTACCAAACCCATCCGTTTCAAGGGCGGCAAACTGAAGCTGAACTTCGCCACCTCCGCCGCCGGCAGCGTCCGCGTGGAAATCCAGGACGCCACCGGCAAGCCCCTCCCCGGCTTCGCTCTGGCCGATTGCCCCGATCATTTTGGCGACACCATAGCCCGCCCAATGCAGTGGAAAAAAGGCACTGACGTTTCGGCCCTCGCCGGACAACCCGTAAGACTACGTTTCGTGCTGAAGGACGCGGATTTATACTCATTCAAATTCTCCAGATGAATGACGCCTGTTTACAAATAGGCAAATGAGCGACGATTCTTACTGGCGTCACATTTTGGACGCCACAAATCTGAAGCCTAAAGTTCTAGACAGGCGTCAACGCCGACTCTTCTTCAACACCGTCCGAGGAACCCACGCGGCGGAGGTCTGAATTGAATGCGTGCAGGAACAGCCGCTGCTGCTTTCAGGGGCAAGCATGAGGCCCTGCGCGGGGATGATGCCGATCCAGCAGCCGCTGCGGATGCCCTGGAGTTCAATCCGTTCATCGGTTTCCAGGTCCCAAATGCCATGATAAAAATGCCTGAAAAACATGCTGTGATTGCTGGCGGCCATGTTGCCGCATTTTTTCCGCTGGGGCAGATCTTCACGCAGTAACTTTCCACTGCGAATTGCATAAGCACGGTTATCCGTGTAGACGACATCCTGCACGACCAATGGATGCTGGATCAAGCCCCCATGGTCGGTTGTAATCTTTATGCTCCCGTCAGGCTGTTTTCTATGCATCCCCGCTCCGTGTTCTTTCTTCCAAAGCAGAGGCACATTCGCATTGATGAGAGGCTTTTCAGCGAACCTCAAAGCGGGCGAGCTTACGTCGTAGGCGTAGGTGTGATATTTCTGGGCCTTCGAACCGGAAACCACCAGCGTGCCTTTGGCGAATAGTAGGTAGAGCATCGTTTCGCACTTGCTGAAGTCGACGGGCTTTTCCCACAGTTTTCGGCCACCTACCAAGTCCAAGGCCACGAGGTGTTGCTTGTTTAACACACTCGGCGATAGGCGGCTGGTGGGGAGTTTGCCTGCGTCGGGATTGCGGCTTTCCACGAAGTACACCACGCCATCGGCCACGGTGATGGTCGAGTTCATCACCAGCCCGCCTTTGTATTCCCACTGCCGCTTGCCGGTGCGCCGGTTAAAACTGAACACCGCGTCACTGACAAGGCGCGCGATATCCTGGGCCTCGACGCTGTTGTACCATTGGCCATTGTCGGCCACGTATGCGGATCGCGGCTTCACCGATGTACCGATCAGTTGATTTCCCACCACGCCCATGTATCCCCAATGCCGCCCCTTGGGCGCGCTGAAACTCAGCCTACGCTCGCCTGTCTGCGCGTCGATGCCCAGCGCGTGCCGCCCGCCCGCGAGGTATAGGAAATCATCGGACGCAGCCATGTTGCTGCCGTCGCGAGGGAGGTTGGAACGGCGGATTTCCGGTGCGGAAAGTGTCCAGAGAATCGAGCCGTTGTAGGCGTCCATGCCGAAAAATGTCCGGTCACCCTGCACGAAGAGTCGTCCGTTGGCTGCCAATGGAGCGGGGTTGCGCCCACCGCGGTCAGGCATCGGCCGCGGGCCAGGCTCGCCCCACCAAAGGATTCCCATCTCGCCGCGCACGAGGTCATCGCGGCTGTTGGTGGTGTTGTCCGCTGAGCCGTATTGATGAGTCCAATCGCCCGCGCCCTTTAGCTTTCCGCGTGTCACCACCGACCAACCTAAATTTAGATTCACCGTAGTGTCATCCCTCGCCGCTCCCAGCCATCGCTTTAAAAGCAATCCAAAACCAGACCCAGCTCTCGGGAAACCCAGCACCGCCTTCCCGCCCGCCGGCCGCAGCACGCGCAACAACTCCGCCCCACTCTTTCCCGGCAGTTTCCCGTCCATCAGCAAGCTGCCCGAGACGATGAGATTTGCGAAATACGGGCCGTACGGCAGGTCGTCCAGCCCACCGTGGTGCACACTCGCGCGAATGCCATACAAGCCGGCCTTGTTTAAAGAAGCCCGCGCCGCCTGTGCCTTCGCCGCATCCGGCTCCACCACCACCACCTGCAAATCCGTCCGCCGCGCCAGCTCATACGCCAGCCGTCCCTCGGCGCTGCCAAGCACAAGGCAGTACCCCTTCCGAATTCCACTCGAATCGAGAATTGACTTGGCCGCTGATTCCACAATCCCCGCGAGTTCATCCTTCGGAAACGGCGAGGGAGCAGCAGGCTTGTCCGGCAGGCGATAGTAAAATGAGGAATCAAAACTGAATGGCTTGCTGACAAAATTCTTCCCGCCGGCGACCTTGGCATGGATCCGGTAAGTGTATTCAGCATCCGGCAACAGTTTGCGCACCATCACGCTTTTCCGGGCCGATGGGTTGTCGAGCTTGCCTTCAAGTTTGTGTCCGCCTTTGGAGCGAAACACAACACGCGCTGACATGGGGGTCTCGGTCTCCCATTCCAGTCGCACGGTGGAGCGGTCCATCCAGTTCACAAACGGCCCGCCCGTGATTTCAAGCGGCTGTGGCGGCAGCGGAAACTTGTCCGCCTTAGCATTAAACAACCCGCCAATCTCCTCCCCGCTCAACGCGCGCGACCACACTGCCGCCTCGTGCAGCCCGCCTGTCAGCCGGTAAAACTCGTCGTCATCGTGATACGCACCCAGCTCAAACAACGGCCGCGGCGGATACCGGATGGCCCCCTTCTGCGCGGCGGATGTGACGCGCAGCTTGCCGTTCACGTACAGCCGCATCTCCGCGCCGTCGTACACCCCGGCCACGTGGTGCCAGAGGCCTTTCGCGTAATCCACGGAATCCTTCAAATAGGTAATCACCTCGGTGCCTTCCGAGTTGAGGCCAAAATTGAAACGCAGGTTCTCGTAGCCCAACACCCAGCCGCGCTCATAGCTGCCATTATCCTGGATGACACCGCAGATGCCGCCCCAGCGCAGCGGCCGGCCGACCTTCACCCACGCCACCACAGTGATCTCATCCTTCGGCAACGGCAGCCCCTTCAAGTCATCCGCCACCCACACGCGATGCCCCACCCCGCTTAAAGCAACATGCGGCGGGCCCTCCTCGTTTTCAATGCGCGCAGTGCCGCTGAAGCGGGCGGTGTGATTGCCCGCCACGGGCAGGATCTCTTTCCCCTTCATCCGGCCCGGCTCAAACAGCCAGTGGAAAACCGGCCCCTCCGCCGCCGTGAGTGCGGAACCCGCAAGCAGCAGACTGATGGCGGACAATTTCCTCATCGTGCACCCCCCGCCTTGAAACAGTGAACAACCCCTTCGTCCGTACTGGCCAGCAATTGCCCGTTCCCCACCGCCAATCCCAACGCCCTTCCCTTCACTGCATGCCGCCACGTCTCGCGTCCGTCCTTTACATTAAAAGCCACCACGACATTTTTGCCTCCCACTAACAACGTGTCGCCCGCAAGAATGAGCGCATCGGGAAACTCGCTGGGGTGCTTCCACAATTCGCACGCCTTTAGATTTTCCTTCACGTCGTTCATGTGAATATTTTCCCTGGCCAGGTCGGCCTTTAACCCAGCCATCGGCTTAGGCGTGGGCTTGCCGCGGCTGGCGTCTTTAATGTGGCCCTTAAGCTTCCCGATGCGCGAGGCAGTCTGTTGGCGGTCGGCTTCCTGTTTGAGAAATTCCGGGTGGTTGATGGCGCGCATTTCGCCCGCGCCATGGATCAGGAAACGCTCGGGTGTCACGATCATGTGCGTGCCGGCGAAGGTGGTGAACACCTTGTCCTGCCCCGCCGGGATGAGGCACAACTGCCCAGTTTTGCCCGGGCCGACCACTACTGTGTCGTTAGCCAATGTGATGTCCGTGCCTCCGATGCCGCCCAGTGTGCGCAGCCGCTTGCCGGTGACTCTATCATACACCACCGGGTTGGCCCGGCCCGCGGCCACGTATAGATTTTTGTCCGACATTAAGAGATTCCCCTGCGCCGGAAGATCCGTCTGCGCGGGCAGTCCGCCCTGTCCCGTGCGCCACTGGATTTTGCCCGTGTCCGCCCCCAGCGCGCAAATGTGGACGCCCTCGCTCGGGAACATCCCACCCGCTGCATAGGCCGTTCCCTTGTCAATCAGCACTCCCGATCGCACCGGCCAAGCTGAGATAATGCGTCCATTACCCGCGATGCGATAGTCACGCGGGCCGAGACGGGTTTTCCAAATCAACTTGCCGCCGGTTGTCACGCAGTACACATGGCCGTCGTCGGACCCGAAAAAGAGGCGTCCGTTGTGAAGCGTTGGGGCGAGACGAATGGGGCCCTCGGAAAAAAAAGTCCAGCGAACACGGCCAGTTTTGGCGTCGAGACAGTAAAGTTGATCGTCCGCGGAGGATCCGTAAAACACCGCACCACCCCCGGCAATGGCGTGATAGGCGTGGTCGAAGGTCTGGCGATTGTGCAGGCCAACGTGCTTGTTGTACGGGTCACGCTTGGCCGGGCCGCGCCAGGCGGGACGCGGCTTGTGAGGCGAGCGATGGACCCACGCCTCTTTCAATGGCAGCGCGAGCTGCTCGCTGGTGATGCCGGAGCGCGAGGCGTCGTGGAGATACGTCGGCCAATCATCAGCAATTGCCATCAATGGCAAAAATAAAAATAACGCGGCGCGTCGCATCAACCCACCGTAGCATCTTTGCCGCATACAGGGCAATCCGGATCGCGCCGCAGATTGACGGTTTTAAAAGACATGGCGCGAAGGTCGCAGGTGAGAAGACGGTTGTACAACGGCTGGCCGAGGCCGGCGATGACCTTGATGGCTTCCATCGCGCCAAGGCAGCCGACCATGCCCGAGACCGCGCCAAACACTGGAAACCGCCGCTGCCAGTAATCAGGTTGCTCGGGATACAAGCACTTGAGGCAACCAGTTTCACCGGGCACAAAGGTGGTAAGGTGCGCCTCCATCTCGTACATCGCGCACTCGATCATTGGTTTTCCTTGGCGGACGGACTCGCGGTTCATCGGGAAACGCTCCTCGAAGAGCGGCGCGCAATCGACAATGACGTCGGCCTCGGAGGTGATGCGAGCGGCGTTGTCGTCGTTGATGTTCTCCGTGATGGTGGTCACCTTGAGGCGGGGATTGAGTTCCTTTAAACGCCGAGCGGCGCACTCGACACGGGAAGTGCCGAGGGCGTCGTGGGTCATGAGAAGTTGGCGGTTGAGGTCGGGCGGCTTGAGATTGCCTGCATGGGCAAGGATGAGGTGGCCAATGCCGGCGGCCGCGAGTTCATACGCAACCAATCCACCAAGCCCGCCGATTCGGCTGACGAGCACGCTGGCATTCTTGAGCTTGCGCTGTCCTTCCTCGCCGAAGCCGCCGACAGTGGTCTGCCACGAGTAGACTTCGCGCTCGAGGTCAGTCAGTTCATTCGCGTCATCAGTCATCAGTCATCAGCCGCCCATCTTCCAGCCGCAAAAAAGTCTCCCCCAACCGCTGGGCCTCGCTCCTGCTATGGGTGATGTGGAGGATGGTCACATCGATTTCGCGGTGAACATCGGTGAGCAGATCGCAGATCTCGGCGTGGGTTTCCTCGTCGAGAGCGCTCAGGGGTTCGTCCAGGCAGAGGACACCGGGAGAGGAGGCCAAGGCGCGGGATAGGGCAACGCGCTTGGCTTCGCCGCCGCTGAGGCCGAAGGGCTTGCGCTCGAGCAGTGGCGTGATGCCCATTAAGTCGGCCAGTTCATGGACGCGATTCTTGATGTCGGACTCGTCCCAACCCCGGAGGCGAAGGGCGAAGGCGACATTTTCAAAAATGGTCATGGTCTCAAACAGGGCGCTGTCTTGCGGCACATAGCCGATGCCGCGCTCGGCAGGCTTGAGTCGGGTGACATCTCGATTGTGCAGCCAAATGTTTCCACCAATGACCTGCGGTCGCAGTCCACAAACGGCCTCGAGAAGGGTCGTCTTGCCGCAGCCGGTGCGGCCCATGAGAATGCCGTACGATCCGGCAGGGATGGTCGCGCAAAGATCGTCCAGCTCAAAGGAGCCGTTGCGCAAGCTGAGATTTTTGAGGCGGATCATCGGTGGGGCATGGCGTGGCTTTTGCCAAGGCAACGAATGAGCATGAGCACCACGAAGGCGAGCAGGATCATGAACAGCGACACGACGGCGGCTTTCTCGATTTCGCCGACGCTGAACAGGAGGTAGACTGAGGAGGACATCACTTCGGTGCGTTGTGGAAAGATGCCGCAGAAAATCAGGATGGGTCCAAACTCGCCCAGCGACCGCGCCCAAGCCAGCGTGCCCGCGGTGAGCATGCCGCGATTTGCTTGTGGCAACACGATGGACCAAAAGGCCACGCCGCGCGAGCTGCCCAGCGTCATGGCCACCTCCTCCTGGCGCGGACTGATTTGGTCGAAAGTGTTGCGCATGGTGCGCACGGCGAAGGCACAAGCCACCATGAACTGCGCCAGGATCACCCCACTCACGCCATTGGTCACCCGCAACTGCAGGCCGAACCATGCGCTAATCTCACGGATCATGCGCTCGATGGTGCGATTTTCCTGCACGACAGTTCGGCTGCCGTCACTGTCCACGTAGGCCACGTCCATGGTTCCGAAGGAGATGTTGTTAAACACGATAAGCAGTCCGAGGCCGATGACCAGCGGCGGCAGGACGATGGGGACATCGAGGATGGTATCCACAAAGTTTTTGCCGCGGAACTCGAAGCGCGACATGAGATAGCCGATGGGCACGGCGACCCACAACGACAACAGCGCCGAGATGGTGCAGGAAATTAAACTAAGCTTGGCGGAGTAACGGATGTTGGGATCGTTAAAAACGGCGGCGTAATCGCTGGGGCGATCCCAGGCGGCGGCGTCAAGCAGGGCTTTTCGCGCGAGGTCAATTTCACGGGTGAGGTCAATTCCAGCGGCATCCGACTTTTTAATCAATTTGACGAGCTTCGAATTAGCCAGTGAACGTGCGCCGGTGGAAACTTTATTAACCTTTCCAGATTCAGCCAGTTGCCTGGTTTCCCCGAGGGCCGACTTGATGTCGGTGGTCAGCTCCGCCCCCGTTGCCTTGTCCTTCGCGTCCTCCAAGTGGCTCATCGCCTCTTTCAATGAGGGCGTCATCAACTGCAACTTGGCGTCGTCGGATTTCCCCCAGCGCGGCACGATCACCAGCGCCAAGATCAACGACAGAATCAGGAACAAATAGAACCCACCCAGCGAACCCATCCCCAGAAAAAACGCGGTATCAGACCTTGGTTGAAACACGGACGGTGCGGGGTCCGGGGCGGGTGCGTCACTCATTGTCCGGATCCGAATC
>Ga0114993_10004428_pt1 | contig 13979 bp, 13 predicted proteins | sample ArcticOcean_MG_C_FD_87042 | JGI IMG/M metagenome (GOLD analysis project Ga0114993, IMG submission 87042) | Marine microbial communities from western Arctic Ocean - ArcticOcean_MG_CB2_150 | ecosystem: Environmental > Aquatic > Marine > Oceanic | place: Arctic Ocean: Canada Basin | collected...
ACGTAATTATGTTCCACGGCGACGAACTCACCATCGAGTTCCCCGCCGCCGACCTGCCACCGCCAGCGCCGGGCCACCTGCGCCGTTTTATGCTCTACGCCGACGGCTTTGGCAAGGATATGGACTATCATTCGGCACACTCGCTAGAGGTTGGGCCCCTGCCCTTCCACGCCATGTCCTCCTATCCCTATCCTGCCAATGAACACTACCCGCAAAGCGAAGCCCACCTAGATTATCTGCTCCAGTACAATACGCGCTTGATCAAAGGATTCTACGAATAGATGTGCGACGTCAACTTTCGTCGACGTCCATAGCACAGCGAAAGCCGATATAAGACTGGTAGGACGACGGCATGGAAAAATTGCGCGCCGCAGCGCGGACATCCATGCGGTTGCCCTGGTATCCGCCCCCCCGAATCACCCGCTGGCGCCCGCTCTCCGGTCCTTGGGGATCGGCCTCTGAACTCACTTTATAATATCCCGGGGAGTACCAGTCGCTGACCCATTCCCCCACATTGCCGCACAGGTCCCAGACGCCAAATTCGCTCTTGCCACTGGCGTATTTGTTCACCGCTGTGGTCTTGCCCTCAGCATTCTCATAATTGGCGTATTCCGTCGAAGCCGCTTTACCCCAGGGATATTCGTGCCCCGGGTCTCCCCGCGCTGCCCGTTCCCACTCGGCCTCAGTAGGTAGGCGTTTACCCGACCACTCCGCATAAGCCCGGACGTCGTCCCAGGATATTTCCACAACCGGATGGTGCGCTTTCTGGGCCTCCGGAAAGGTGCGGTTGCGCCAATTGGCCGGAGCGCGGTGTCCGGCCCCGTCGACAAAGTCTTTGTACTGGATATTGGTGACCTCGTAGCGATCGATGTAATAAGCTTTCAAATGTACCGTATGCTCGGGATGCTCTTCATCCAAGCCCGCCTGGGAACTGCCCATTTTAAATCTGCCGGCGGGTATGAGCACCATTTCCTTCTTGTTGACCTGCAACTGCAATTTTATACGGTCATCGTCCAAAGAGGCAATCTCCCGGCGCATGTCTTCGATAGTTTCCAGAATCTCATGGGCATTCACTTCGGATTCGGAAATGCGCGAACTAAAGTCCTCTTTGCGACTGGCAGCTTCTTGCATGGACGGCATCATGCGAACCAATTTTTTGCGGTAGTCAAAAAAGATCTGCACCCAGATAATGGCACAGATGAGTATACCTACTGCATAGGCCCAATCTTGATCCGTCATAATCCTTTTGCCTTGACTTTTAGCGGCGGCGGGAAGATATTAGACCCCGAGTCTTTCCTTTCCGCGACCTCTACCACGACGACATGCTGAAGCGAATTGCGCTCTACGCGTGTATCTGCCTCTTTCTCAACGCCCTAGGCTTGGTCGGCATCTATTATGCCTTCAACGACCATTTGCCCGACTTGGACGAATTGGAGAGCTTTCAGCCCAAGCGCATCACCAAACTATATTCCGCCGATGGTGAGCACCTTAAGGACTTCCTCGAGGAAAACCGCGAGATCTTGACCTACGCCGAAATCCCCCAGGGCATGAAGGACGCCCTGCTGGCGATTGAAGACCGGCGTTTCTTCTCTCATTGGGGCATGGATATCCGTCGCATTTTTGGCGCTTTCATCAATAATATAATGTCTTTGGATCTAACCGCTCAAGGCGCCAGCACGCTCACCCAACAATTGGCACGTAACCAATTTGCCAAAATAGGCTGGCAGCGCGGCAACGACACACTGGACGAATTGGTCGCAAGTTTCAGCCGCAAAATCCGCGAGCAGATCACCGCAGTAAATATAGAGCGAATCTACACCAAACAAGAAATCCTGACCCAGTATCTCAATACCGTGTTTTTCGGCAACGGCCGCCACGGTCTGAAAGCGGCTGCGCGCTTCTACTTTGACAAGGAGGCACAAGAACTGCAACCCGAGGAATGCGCCCTCCTGGCCGGGCTGCTCAAGGCCCCCACAACTTATAACCCCCTGCGCAATTACGATAGAGCGTTAAAGCGCCGCAATACCGTTTTGCAGGCTATGGCCAGCGCCAAGAAGATTTCCCCCGATAAAGCCGCGAGACTGCAGCGGAAACCGATAGAAATCCGCCGTGGCAAACGCGCCGAGAGTTACGGCAAGGCTCCCTACTTTGTCGAACACATCCGCCAGCAACTCGAGCGCCAATTCGGCTCCAGGCTCAAGCGCGATGGCTTTGCCATCCACACCACCTTGGACGCGCGCCTCCAATTGATCGCCGAGAAGCATTTCGCCGCCGAGATTGGCAAGGTCCAGCAGGCAGTGGACAAATACCTGGCGCGCCAGGACTCTGCCGCTGGCCTACCAGATACAGCCACAGTCCAAGCGGCTTTTGTAGCCATCGATCCGCAAACCGGGTACATTCTGGCCATGATAGGGGGCCGCGATTTCACTGACAGTCCTTTTAATCGCGCCACTCAAGCCACGCGACAGCCGGGTTCGGCCTTTAAACCCTTTACCTATACTGCCGCAATCGACAATGGCCGCTTCCCCATTGACGTATTGGACGACAACGCCATAACCGTGACCGAAACCAACGGCGAGATATGGGATCCAGAAAATTACGACAAGACCTTCAAAGGTTCGATGACTCTGCGCGAGGGGTTTAAACAATCGCGCAATTTGATCGCCATCAAACTGGCTCAGGACGTCGGGCCACGTCGCATCGCCCACTACGCCAAGACCATGTTGGGCGACAAATACTATGTACAGGGAGAGAGAACGCGCAGCGAAATTCCCATTGCCCCGGTCACTTCGATCGCCATCGGCACTAGTGGCGTGCATTTAATGGACCTGGTAGCTGCCTACAGTGTCTTTCCCAACAAAGGTATCTACGTCGAACCCATCGGCCTCAAACGCGTCGCCGACAAGGACGGCAATACCGTCTTCGAGCAAAAAACCAATCGCCGCGAAGTGTTGCGGCCAGCCGTCGCTGTCATCATGACCGATATGATGCGCTCGGTAATTGACGAAGCGCGCGGCACCGGACGCAAAATCAGGTATCATTATGGGTTTAAAACGCAGGCAGGAGGCAAAACTGGAACCACCAATAGCTATGCCGACGCCTGGTTCATCGGCTTTACGCCCCACATCGTTGCCGGCGTCTGGGTGGGTATGGACGACCCCAGTATGAGCCTGTGGCCCAGACAAGCCGGAGCGGTGGCGGCATTGCCATTGTGGGCGCTCTTTATGCAGGAAGTCTACCGCGATGTAGAACCGTACCGCAGCCGTGCAGACGAAGAGTTTGATTATCCTGTGGATTTAGTGGTCGAACGAGCCATCTGCAAAGATACCCACAAATTGGCGACCCGCTACTGCCCGCGCCAGGGTGAGGATATATTCATTAGAGAAGGGGTTATGCCCGAGTTCTGCCCGCTGCACGGCGCGGCCAGAACCGGCAAACCGGCCAAGCGCCGCCAGCGCTTCTAAGCTTTATTCGTCGAGTTTGAACTTGGTGGGTTTGCGCCGCCGTTCTTTTTCTTTGTAAGCATCTGCCTGCTTGGTCAACTCGCCCAATTCCTTTTCCAATTCGCCAATCTCTTTCTGCATATCTTCGACCGACGCCTTCGCTTCGACGGCTGTAGCTTGCTCCGCCTCGATCTTCATCTCGGACTCGCTAATTTCTCGGCGCGCCGCATCCGCCTTGGGCTTGAGGCTCGAAGACGAATTGAGGTATTCAATGAAGATATAGATCAGGAAACCGGCAGCGCCGATGGCTATGGCAGTATAAGCCCAGGCCATGGATTACCTGAAAGGGGTTATGGTAAATGCATCTAAAGTTCCTGTATGATCCGGGTCAAATGTGCGGCGTGCCCCGTATTCATGGCCGCCATGATTTTACCTGCTTTGGCTGGATCCAGATCTTTTAAGATCATAGCTTGCATAGTATCGGTCAAGCCCTCGTCGGATTGCAGGATCTCGGCGGCCGGCGCCGGCTTGAGCCCATTGATCAGTTTAGTTAAATCTGCAAGGTTCTCCACTTGCTTCTCTTTCCGGGTACTGTCGGCAAGTCCTTTAAGCTCAGCTTCTTTATTGATCAGCTCCTTTCCCTTATCGGTCAACTGCACCTCCACCTGCGCCAGACTGTCCTCGCGCTCCTGCAATTGCTCCAGTTTCTCCTCGTAGAGCGCGTTGTATTCCTTGCTCTGGGTCAGGAACGAGTCAACGCTGAACCCCTTGGGCCTGAACTCGTCTCGCAGGCGGGTCGAATCCCCGCCTTCCCATAATTGCACCAATTGCTCGGGTTTTTTCACTGTCTCGGTGAAAAAAAGCATGGCAATCAGAGCAGCGGCAAATGAAAAAAACATGGCGACGATGAGCAGGGGCACCAGAACAAATTTCATGCGTTCACCTCTGCCTTATTAGGGCACAAAGAAAATATAGACTAGACCGCCAATAATACTGCCTGTCAAACCCAATTCCACCACTTTATTATCGGCCGCAATCTCAGTGCGCTCCACTACCTCGGATTCGCCCAGCAATTGCGCTGCCGCGGACGATACCTCATCCGTCCCATAGGTCTCTATCCTGTCGGCCCAGAGCACCGTGCCGGCCGCATTCTGCAGACGCAACAATAAATCGCCAAATACTTCTCGTCGACGCCCCCCATCAAACAACCCCCAGCGCTTTTTATTGGGTGAGTACACCACGCGCGCGTCGACCAATCGGTAGTGCATTACGGTGGACTCGAGACTTTCCTCTTGTGGATCCTTAAAAGTGATCTCGTACCCCCGCTCGGGTAAAGCCTGGTGCAGGATATCCTCTACTACCCAATTGCCATTGTGTTTAGCATCGGCCCGCAAATAGATGCGCCTGCCCGGAGGCAGAGGCAGGTCTTTTAGTCTATTGGCCACCGCCGCGCCAAAAGCATTACTCACCAATTGCAAATCCGTGGCATAGCTTATTTTTTGTTCGGCGAGGTCTTCTTGCTGCCCCCTGACAACATGCACTAGCGTGGCCTCTCCCCGTACGGGAACAAACCAGAAATGCCGAGCCGGTTTAAAATAACTGTCCCAGTTAAAAGGGCCCGATTTGATCGGCTTGGCGGCTAGAGCCAAGCCCATTTTCTGCCCTGGAGACAAGGTGCCAATTCCTTGCCAGATCACATCTTGTCCTTGCCCGTCTTCTGATGATACAATTTTAGCTTTGTCGGTATGTTGTAGCAGTTCAACTGCCGTAAAAACAGAGGGAACTTCAAGCCGCAATTCATCTAATTCGATAGCCACATCACCGGGGTTGAAAACCTCGAAGACCAGGTTAGCCCGTTCGCCCACAGTAAGGACGGGCGTCTCCAAGTTGAGACGCGCATGGGGCACGGGTGCCACTTCGATTTCTACCTTGGGGATCGAGGAACCGTGGATTTGTTGTCCTTGAACGACTCCCTGTAGCACTACCGATTCCGCTTGGCGTGGGTCGATGCGCACCTGCCACTTTAATGTGTCCCGCTGCCCTGGAGCAAGCCCCTTCTTCCACCTGGTTTCCACCTGTTCTGAGTTGACCGAAAAACCCTCGGGTAGCATCCACTGGATAGCCGCAAGTGCACGTCCTTGGGTATCTGCATTGTGGACCACTAACTCGAGAGCGACGTCCTCACCAGGAAATACCCGCGCTGGCGTCGCCTCTATCTGCACCTTGAGAGGTGACTCAACAGCCAGGGGAAAATAGGCCGTATGAGCGGCTTTGCCAACGTCTTCTAACGAAGAATAGATCTGTCCGCGCCAGCGGGTTAACTGATCGGTCACCGCCATATCCAAATCTATCAAGAGCGTATCAACGCGCTCACCGCCCAATGGCTTATTGCTATAATCTACCGCGATCCCGATCTCGTTTACAGCGGCAGTCCCAAGGGTGGAACGCACATTCACCAGGCGCACACCGGCCGTTTCACAGGCAAATTCGGACCGCACGATGGCTTCGCCATCACCGGCAAAATAGTGCAGATACAGGACGGCCTCTCGCACCTGTCCCGGTCCGGCAATGGCCTCTTTGGCAAAGCGCGCGGCAAAAGTCGAGCGCGCCTGTGCAGCCGAGCTTAGAGCCAGCAAAACCAGAATAAAACAAAGAGCGGCCAATTTCCTAATATACATTCGTTTTTCCAGCTTGCGCTAGCCGCTCCAAGTGTTGATAATAAGAACTACTTTCACGGTATGATAATTCTCTGAACTGCTTTTCTAGCTTATACTTGCGTCAATTCTACCTTAACATAAAACTCCCGTACTGTCAAGCCATTTCTGGAACTGATAGCAGCGAGAAAAGTCTTGACTTTATGGCATTTCACCAAATATTTAGAGACCACCTTAAGCGTAGTTTTTTGTGGATGTCTTAGCATGCTGCTTATTTTCGTATATTGCATCGCAGGTTTGGTCCTGGCTTTTTTTCTATTGCCCACACGCATTGGCTTAACAGTGCAACGCCAAGGTGAGGGTCAAGGCTTAAATGCTGTATTTTCATGGGGTTTCTTTGTAGGCATACTTGGACTATGTCTGCGAATTCAAGCAGGCAAACGTTATCTTTCTCCTATTTTTGCAGGCCGTCCCCTTACCTTTTTAAGCCTCCACTTAGGGAGCGAAACTAAGAAGAAAAAAAGAAAATCTGCCGACAAAAAAGAAGAGGCTAAAAGCGAAGACGCAGAGCAGAAAACCGCAGAAAAGACGCCATCTACTCCTCTGCTGCAACGTCTTGCCTTTTTTGCCGATCTCCTATTGCGACCAGCCTTACATTTTCTGCAACGTTTAAAGCGTCCCTTTGGACTATACAAATTGCACGTAGAGGGCGAGTTAGGCCTCGCTGACCCAGGTGAAACTGGTAAATTTTGCGGTTATTTATATGGACTAAGTGGCATTAAAAATAAATATTTAGATGTAGATATAAAACCAAATTTCACAACTCCAGGTATACGCGGGCAACTGCAATTGGCCATTCGTTTTCACCTGGGTTACCTACTCTTTCTCATCTTAGCCTTGGGATTGGAAATCGGTATGAGATGGCTGCTATTGCGCCTTGTCCGTCCGTCCTGGAGGCCTGGTTTTATCTAAGTGTAAAAAGGAGAATCTCGATGTCGTCTCATTTGGAAGGACTGATTGAGCGCGTCTTGGGCGAGTTGCACACCATCGTCCAGACGGAGACCATCATCGGCGAGCCGATTCAAGCCGGCGCTGTCCTATTAATTCCGGTCTCCAAGATTTCTTTCGGCTTTGGCGCCGGAGGCCAGGAAGGCAAAGGCCAGGGCGGCACCGGCGGGGGCGCTACGGTACAACCCATCGCTTTTGTCGTTATAGACGGGGAAGGCAAGGTGCAATTGCTCACCCTGGGCGACAAAGAGGCTGGGCTGGGCCAATTGATGGAATTGGTGCCAGAAGCTATAAATAAAATTCGAAAGTTTGTCGGTAAGAAGAAAGATGGGGCGGATTCGGAGGAATCAGAGGCCGCAAGCGAAGCAGGCGAAGAAACCGCTTGATCTAATGATGATCGCCAGCGGTGGGAAAGAGTTTGAAGCGTCCGTCCAGCAGTAGATGGGTGTACCAGCCCACGATGCAAGCGATCAAATACACCGCGTGTTGTCGCAGCAATATGGTGACATTATCCCACGAGAAACCACTCATCCAAGCTTGGCGCGCGCGCCAGTATTCATAGACGACCCCCAACAGCACCGAAACGATCAGTGGACTTATTTTCCAGTGAGTCCAACCCCGGTGATGATCCAATAGGGGTAGAACGGCGAGTAAACCCACCAGGGTGGCCAATTCATAGCGCTGCTCCCATGCCAAATAAAGCAAGACGATAAAGACCAGACGAAAAAACCAGCGCTGGGGCACCGAAGACGTATCGAGGTCGGGGAAAAGCGAAAAGAACACGGTCGTAGCGCAGACGCTGACCCAGGTATGCAAGTCATCTGGCGGCACCTGCCCCCAATGGATCGCCAGAGTAGCGACGCCAATTCCGGCGCCGCCGCCGCCGATCAGATGACCTCTAAATGTCATGGCCTAATGCACTCGTTCTCATAGTGTAGAACAGTAACCCTAAAGCACTGGGGCAAGGTGCTGGGGCTGCAACCTAGACCGTTTCACTTGCTGCTGCTGGTAAAGCTGGCCGCAAGCTGCGTCGATATCGCGCCCCCGGCTCTCGCGCACTGTGATAGTGACGTTAGCCCGGGCTTCCAAAAGTTGACGGAATCTGGTGAGCCGACCAGGGGAAGGGCGCCGAAAAAGACTGTCGGGCCCCAATTCGTTATAGGGAATGAGATTAATCTTGCAGGGCACATCCCGAGTTAAGGCAGCCAGGCGCAGGGCGTCTTCCTCCGAGTCGGTAACACCGTCTAACAAAACGTATTCGAAGGTCACCCGCCGCCCGCGCAATTCGTAGAACTGCCTAGCAGCGTCGAGCAAGTCGGCGATCTTGTATTTGCGGTTGATTGGCATGATCTCTTGGCGCTGCGCATCGGTGGTAGCATTGAGAGAAATGGCCAGCCCTACGTTGAGGTCTTCGTGGGCGAGTTTGAGGATGCCGGGCACGTACCCGGCCGTGGAAACCGTAATCTTACGCCCACCGATAGCCGCGCCCTCCTCCAAACGCATTAAATGCAAGGCGCGCACCACTGGGTCAAAATTGAGTAGGGGTTCGCCCATACCCATCATCACTACATTGGTGATCCGCTCATCGCGCGCCTGGGCAAAGCGGACGATGTGCAGCAATTGGTCGACAATTTGCCCAGCCTCGAGATTGGCAATGAATCCCATTTTGCCAGTGGCGCAAAACTTGCAATCCAGTGGACAGCCCACCTGCGAGGAAAGACAGACCGTACGACGCGTCCCATCGACAATCAGCACCGCTTCGATCTGTTCGCCCGTAGGCAGGGCAAAGAGAAATTTCACCGCTTCGCCATTGCGCGCTTCTTGGCGTTCTACTTCGCGCAATTGACTAACCCAGGCCACTTGCTGCAGCTCTTCCCTGAACTGCTTAGATAGGTTGGTCATGGCGTTGATATCGGCCTCGCCCTTGCCGTAAATCCAAGCACACAATTGGTCGGCCCGATAGGCTGGCTGTCCCATTTGGGTGACAAAGGCGCGCAATTCTTCCGGCAACATGCCTTTTAAGTCGACTTGTGTAGGCTTATCATCACTCAAATGCGAACCCCATTGGTATGGTTGTCAACAAATTTTATAAACACTGAAATCACTTGACGATTTCCTAGCATAGGTTTATAATAATAAACAGTTTGTAACACAAAAGGGCAATCCGAGTACGGTTACTTTCTATTCCCCCCACACGCCTGTAGCCGCTTGCTACACCCTTATTTACCCTGTGCGATTCCACAAAAATGCGTTCATCTTCTTCCATCTGGTTCGGTTCCATTTGCCTCTTTGTACTGGCCTTGGTAGGACTGCGCTTTGAGATTCTCTACGAGCGCAGCGCAGCCACTCAGATCGCTCCCAACGACGAGGTAACCCTGGTGGCAGTTGACCCCGTACAATTGCCTTTTATCGGTCCAGATGCCGCAGAGACGACGTCCTCCTTTGCCGTATCCGCCCTGCGGGTTATCCGCGACACCCTCAATTACGACGATACCATCTACCATTCGCTCAAACGCAACAAGATCGGCGAAGCCCAGATCCTAAATTTGAACCAGGCGCTCAAAAATGTCTTAGATACCCGTTCCGAATCGAAACCCGGCGATCACTACATTCTCAAGGTAGATACCAGCGGCACTATCCAGCACTTTTCTTATACCCCCGAAAAAACACCGGAACGCCCGATCCTCATTGTGCGCCAGGCCGGTCGACTAAGCGCCCAACGGCTCCAACTGCCTCTGGAGACGCGCCTGGAAACCATCGAGGTCTCTATTGTCGACAACCTCTTTAATGCCATCAGTATAGCCGGCGAAAACGACGCGCTGACCGACAGGTTAACCGACGATATCTTTGGGGCAGTCATCGACTTTATCGTAGATCCACGCGTTGGCGACCGCATGGGCATTGTCTTTGAGAAAATCTATCAAAACGGCCGCTTCATTCGCTACGGCCGCATTCTGCTGGCCCATTACCAAGGACGCGTAGTAGAACAATTAGCCGTCTATTATGAAAATCCCGCAAAAACCTGGGGCTACTACGACGCAAAAGGGCAATCGGTGGCGCGCCCCTTCTTGCTGCAACCGCTTTCCTACCGACGCATAAGTTCGCCCTTTAGCCGCAAGCGCTTCCATCCAGTATTAAAAAAGAATGTGCCCCACCTGGGAGTCGACTATGCCGCTTCCAGCGGCACCAAAGTATGGGCAACGGCGCGCGGGCGCGTCACCTACGCCGGCAGGAAGGGCAGTTATGGCAAGCTGGTGGAGATCGAACATGCCAACGGCTACCGCACCCGCTATGCCCACCTCAGCCGTATTAGAGTAAAAAAAGGGCAGTCTATCAAACAGCATACGGTCGTTGGCAACGTCGGCATGACCGGCCGGGCCACCGGCCCCCACCTGCACTATGAATTGCTCAAAAATGGCCACCATATCAACCCGCGCAATATCAATCGCCAAGCTGAGGGAGAACCGCTGCAAAAACGCTATCTCCAGGATTTTGCCAGACAACGCGATGCCCACTTAGCGCTTTTGCGGCGGCCCACTACCCCAGAAATTCAACTGGTCGACCGCTAGCTATAAATTGACAAAATTTGTCTTTTATCGTTCTACCAGCCTCGTTTCGTCCTGCAAAGTGGCAGATGCCTTACCAAATAGACAACTCCACACCTTGACACTGCCAGCGTCTTATCTTGTATTGTCTCTTGGAAATCAAATACCCAAACCACCTACTACTAAGAAATGGGTTATGGAAGACGAACTCCTGCGCGATTTGGAGAAACTAGTCAAAGCGGACGGACGTTTTAAAAAGGAAGCCTATTTCTTCTTGTACGAAGCCTTGCAATACACTGTCGACAAAATGGACAAAACCCACCTGCCCGACGACAAGCGCCATATCTCTGGTAAAGAACTACTCTACGGCATTAGCGAATATGCCATGGACCAATTCGGTCCACTCGCTCTGGTCGTCTTCGATCATTGGGGGGTGCACCAGACGCGCAACTTCGGCGAAATAGTCTTTAACCTGGTCGAAGCCAAATTGATGAGCAAGACCGAAAATGACTGCATTGACGATTTTGACAACATCTATAATTTTGTCGACGAATTCGACTGGAAAAAACGCAAGAACAAATTCAGGCGTCTGGCCAAATAAAGTCATCCATGAAAATAGCCTACTTCGATTGCTTCTCCGGCATCAGCGGCGATATGGTCCTGGGGGCCCTAATCGATGCCGGTCTAGAACCGGCCCTGCTACAAGAAGAACTGGCCAAGCTCGGTCGACGCGATATCAGCGTGGTTTTCACAGACACATCCCGGCACGCTATCGCCGCCACCCGCGCCGAGGTGTGCATCGACAATCAAGCCATTGCGCCACTGCAGGAACACCATCTGGACCTATCGCCGCGGCGCAGACAGCGGCACGACCATGCGCACTATAACCTGGCGGATGTCCTCAACCCCATCCGCCAGAGCCAACTGGACAACGCCGTCAAAGACCGCGCTATCCAAGTCTTCGAACGCCTGGCCAAAGCCGAAGCGGCAGTGCACGGCGTGCCTGCCGAACAGGTCCACTTACACGAAGTCGGCGCTATCGACGCAGTCGTCGATGTAGTCGGCGCCATCGCCGGCCTGCAATTGCTCGGCGTCGAGCAGATCTACGCCTCGCCACTGCGCCTGGGCACAGGCTTCGTTAAATGTGCCCACGGTCGCTACCCCGTACCCGTACCGGGGGTGCTGGAATTATGTCGCGGTATCCCCTGCGAACAGACCGATATTCGCGCCGAACTAGTGACCCCGACCGGCGCAGCGCTCATCACTTCTCTCGCTTCTTTTGACCCAGTCCCCCCCATGCGCCAGGAGCGCGTCGGATACGGCGCCGGCAAACGCGATCTTGCCGAAGGGCCCAATCTACTGCGCCTGCGCATCGGCGAAACCGCGGCCCAATTAGAGCGCGATCGCCTCGTGCTTATCGAGGCCAATATCGACGATATGAACCCCGAAATCTATGGTTATCTCTTCGACCTGCTCCTAGGCCAAGGCGCCAAAGATGTCTACATTACGCCCGTCTACATGAAGAAAGGCCGCCCCGGCAACCTGCTCAGTGTCCTGGTGGAAGCCGACCAGGTCGAATCTACCGCTGCTACTATCCTGGCAGAAACTACGACCATCGGCGTGCGTTATCACACCGTCGAACGGCGCAAATTGAAGCGCCGTATAACCCAAGTCACCACACCCTACGGTCCAGTACGTCTCAAAGTCGTCGATCTCGAAAAGGACGAGCGGGCCGTACCCGAGTACGAAGATTGCGCTGCACTGGCGCGTCAACACAATGTGCCGCTGCAGACGGTCTACGCCGCCGCTCACGCCGCCACCAGAGAGGACTAAATTATATGCTCCACCTATTGCGTTCAGGACTCGCCGCTCTGCTGCTAATGGCCTTCTACAGTACGGCGGCCACAGCGGCGGAAAAGAGCGACGAGCAAAAAATGAGCGAAAAACAAAAAATGACGCTCAAATTGCTGCATAATCGGGGGGCACTCGACGAATTTGACAATCTTGCTCTGCTAGATTCCACCTCAACCAACCCCTTGCGCCTAGTGCTGGGCGACGAACACGGTTTCGTCCACGTCTACGAACAGCGCGACGAGGCCTTTGCAGAAGTGTGGACCAGCGAGTATTTCGAGGGAGCTATAAGCCATCTCTTTGTCGTTGACATCAACGACGACGATCTCGAAGAAATTGTTGTCGTCATCGACCAGGGGCGTTTCTATTATTTGGACACCCAAGCCTATAATACACTGTGGAGCAATCCACCCAGCGAATACGAGCGCATCACCGCCTTGCTAGTGCACAATACGGACGAAGACTCCCAACCCGAACTCATATTCTGCGCCGACGGCCACTTGATCATCTACGACGGCCGCGAACAATTTGAGGAATGGCGCAGTGAACAGGACAACTTGGAGGCCACTGAGATCCTCATTGCCGATGTGGACGGCGACGAGGTCGACGAAATCGTGCTCAATAGCGGCTACGTTTTCGACGCCCGTTTCCACGACCTCGAATGGCAATCGCCCGAACCCTTTGGGCAACGCATGGGTTTTCTGGATATCGACGACGACGGCATCCTCGAGGTCATTGGCGAATTCGGCCAGCATTCTATCCGCATTTTTGATATCGACCTGCGCCGCGAAAAATCGCCGCGGCGTTAAGCCACGCCTGTACCTATGATACGGCCACCCAATCTATTGACAAAGCCAATGCAATTTAGCTTCTTACCGACTATCGACATGCAAAAATCTCTACCTCCATCGTTTTAACAAGGAGCAAAACCATGTCTCGACCCGTCACCCTGTTTACAGGCCAATGGGCCGATCTAGATATCGACACCATGTGCCAACAGGCCAAATCCTTCGGCTACGACGGCCTCGAACTGGCCTGCTGGGGCGACCACTTTGAGGTGGCCAAGGCCGACGACGCCTATTGCCAGGCCAAACGCGCGCTGCTGGACAAACACGGTATGCAGCTCTTCTCCATATCCAACCACCTGATCGGCCAGGCCGTCTGCGATAATATCGACGAGCGCCACCAGGCCATTCTGCCCGACTATGTCTGGGGTGATGGCGACCCCGAAGGGGTACGCCAGCGCGCCGCCGCCGAGATGATCGCCACAGCCCAAGCTGCTCAACGCCTGGGGGTCGACGTGGTCAACGGCTTTACTGGCAGTTCTATCTGGCATCTGCTCTATTCGTTTCCGCCCACCCCAGCACAGATGATCGACGCCGGTTTCGCCGATTTTGGCGCGCGCTGGAAACCCATTCTAGACGCTTTCCAACAGGCCGGCGTCAAATTTGCCCTGGAAGTACACCCCACCGAGATTG
>Ga0114993_10004436_pt1 | contig 13964 bp, 10 predicted proteins | sample ArcticOcean_MG_C_FD_87042 | JGI IMG/M metagenome (GOLD analysis project Ga0114993, IMG submission 87042) | Marine microbial communities from western Arctic Ocean - ArcticOcean_MG_CB2_150 | ecosystem: Environmental > Aquatic > Marine > Oceanic | place: Arctic Ocean: Canada Basin | collected...
CGAGACGGCGCAAAGGCTCTCGGGCTCGATCTGCTGCCAGATCCTCGCTTCGCCTCGAATACCGTTACCGCTATCAAGCTGCCTGAGGGTCTCGACGGTAAGGCGTTCCTTGCGCAGGTAACCAAAAACTACAACGTGATTCTCGGTGGTGGCCAGAAGTCGCTCGTTGGCAAGATCTTCCGAGTCGGTCACATGGGCTGGGTCGAAAAGACTCACATCGACGAGGCTTTGAAGGCTGCTGAAGAAACCCTGAAGAGCATGACTTCGTAATCCTGAAACAGCACCACCCGGTTTGGGTGCGCTGTTCCTATATAACGCGATCAGATAGTCGGGACTTAGTAAGTTGATGGGTATAGTTTCGCTACTAAATAGCCGAACGATGATTGCGACTTTTGCGGTCGCGGTTCTGTCGGTGGTTTCGGTGGCATGCGGTGGATCAAGAACGGAAACGTCCGAGGCAGCTGCGGTCGTCGCACAGCCTACTGTTGTGGTTGAGATTTCTGTTTCGACGCCGTCCACGACCGTGAGTACGCCATCTACACCAGAAATCGGAATTCCGCCGACGTCGACATCAACCACAATGGCGCAGGCACCGCAGTCGACAGAGCCAGCGCTGATCAACACGCTAGTGCCGGTGGCGAATCTCGCACCCGATTTCACGCTTCCATCGATACTGGGCACCGAGTACACGTTGTCGGACTTCCGTGGCGAGCAGCCCGTGCTGGTTGTTTTTTATCGGGCGTACTGGTGAACGTACTGCAGAAAGCAACTAGGTGAGTTGCAAGAGTCGCTAGCCAAGATCGATGCCACCGGTGTGCAATTGCTCGCAATCAGTACCGATAATCTGGAAGGATCGGCTGCGCTCGCTGCGGGGCGTGGTTACGAGTTCCCGATTCTGTACACGTCTTTAGACACTTCGGTACCCGAGAGTTACGGGGTGTTCAATCTGTTCGGGGACGGCCTGGCTTCGGCGTCGATGTTCCTTATTGATGAGAACGGTGAAGTGGCGTGGCAGAGCATTGGGAAGAACTACACGCACCAGGTAAAAGCCGCAGAGATAATCGAGCAGGTTAACAAGCTTGAGTGAGGTGTTAGTTAGTCGTAGGCGATTGTGCAGATGAAACGCAATGATTCGTGTGTTCGCCAGTTGTCATCCTGAACTCGATTCAGGATCTGTGGCCGGATCGGGGTAGATTGCAATTTAGCCAGTTCTTGTCTTGCACTTTTATGTTGACAGATTGCTGTTGGCGGCGATTCTAAATCGAGTTCAGAATGACATTTGGTGATCTGGTTATTCAGGGTCGATAATTCTCTCGTGCACATGTCTTTTCGAAAATTGGTGATCGCTGTTCTCACGATGATGCTTGTCGTGATGGTTGCGGCATGTTCGGGGTCGTCGTCATCTGACTCCGTGGAAACGCCATCTCCCAGCCCATCGGCCGAAGATCCAGCCTCGGGGATCGGGATGTCGGCGACGGAGACGGTGCTGGCGTCGCCCACTGCGGCTGCGATAGAAAAGCTGCCTTCGTTGCCTGTTTTCTCCGTGTCAACGATTGACGGTGAGGATATTCGGCTCGAAGACCTCATCGGAGAAATCCCGGTATACGTCCTGTTTATTCCAACGACCAGTGATGAGATCGACCGTTCTCAGATGATCAAGTTGCAGTCTCGCTACGATGAGTTCGAGCAGCTGGGGGCGAAGATAGTCGTGATAGTTGCCGAATTGCCAACCAGGGTTCTGGATATGAGGGATGACCTCGGGTTGCAGTTTGCGCTAATTGCCGATCCACTTCACGTTGTGTCGTCTGACTGGCAGGTGTTCGATCTGGACGGCGACGACAGAGTTATCCCGGCCAGTTTTGTGTTCGATCCCTTCGGAAATCTCGCGGCGCGACTAGTCGCAGCCGAACCCGACGATCGTCCGTCGGTCGATGAGGTGCTATTTGTAATCGAGGAATCGCTCAGTGCCGGCGCCGCCTAGCAATACGCCCGCCTAGCAAAACGAACCGCCCAGTGTTACGAACCGCTTAGAGCCTGTCGCCGAACTGCTGAATCACGGCTCCCGCCGGTGGCTTCGGATAGAAGTTGGTGGCTTTCGCCGGTAATCGCCAGCCACGAGTGACTATCGAAACAAACTCTCGCAATGGCACCGGTCGCATGATGAACGCCATGCGCGCTGCCCCGCTCTCGATCTGTCGAGCGATCATCCCTGCATCGTGGTGAGGGTTGATGACCTGCTCTTCACGTTCAGCAGAAAAAGCGGGACGTATTACATGCGAGTGCAGCTGAGAGTATTCAGAGTTTTCAAGTGCGTTCTCAGCTGGAGGTGGTGATTTCATTCGGGCGATGTGGAACTTGCCAGCCTCTTTGGCAAACAGCCCGAATGTAACCTCATCGGCCTCTCGTTCACCGAGTGCTACCGAGAACTCTTCGATTTGCTCTGTAACCGAATGACCGGCTGCAGGCGTCCATTCTTCCAGATCGCAGGTTGATTCGATCGAGTTGATAAGCGATGCGAACTCGGCGTCGGTCGTTTCTTCGACGAGCCGGTGGTAGCCGCGGGTAATCAGCCCCTGCTCATCGAACGAGACCATCAGCATTATGCGGAAGTTGATCGATTCGTCGTGGCTGACTTCTCGCTCCGAACGCACTCCTCCTCGGTATCGGAGTGCCGCCTCGTAGCGATGATGTCCGTCGGCTATGAAAATCTCGGACTCTTTCAGCGCAGCCTGAAGCACACCTATCGTTCCGGGATCGGAAACCCGCCAGAGTCGAAGCTTTGGCATGTCGGGCGGATTAAACACCGCCGCCGGCTCGCCGCCGGCGATTGCTCGCACAAGGTTTCCAATACTCGAACGCAGGTCGTCTCGGTAGATGACGAGAAGCGGGCTGTAGTTCGATTGGGCTGCGCCCATCAACTTCACGCGATCATCTACCCACTCAGATCGAGTTCCTTCGTGCGGGAGCACAACTTCCTGATCGTAGTCTTCGAGACGAACAGCGGCGATAAATCCTCGCCTTTTAATTGTTTGGCCTAGGTACTCGAATTCCTCCTCGGTGACGTATATCGAGGGCGATTCCTCGTGCTTTAGAACACCAGAGTCGGTCCATGATTGAGCCGTTTCAGCTGCCAGTTCGTATGGATCGGCTGCCAGCCCGCGACGGGCCAATTCGAGCCTGACTATGTTGTATGGCGAACGGTCATATAGCTCCTGCTGGAGCTGGGGTGTGATGACATCGAAGGGCGGGCAAACGTTAAGGCTGACGTCGCCTGCTACATCGGGGTTGTAACGTACTGCCCTGAAGGGCTGAATATCTGCCAAAAAGAAGACGAGTCTTCACTCGGAGGAGGACGGGGTTGATTCGTGTGTTTAGGTGAATGAGTATAGACCTGTGAGTGCGGATCATCTGTTCGATGAATGAGGGCGTCGTCATGATATTTCGGTGTGGGTGGTGTTGCGGGGGCGTTGTTATACTCGGCGCACCACTTTTCACGTGATATTTCGATCGACAGCCGCGGGCTGATTTTTCTATATTTCGCCAGTTCTGAATTTTGTCTTTTGCCAGACCAAGACCCTCGAATACAAATGCAGTTCGATTCCGATTCGCCCGAACCTAACGGCCCGCAGAGCTCTGGCAGTTCGGATCGTTCGGATTCAGGCGAGATCGCCGTTCGTGCCGCCCAACTCCGGGCCGAGATTAATCGTGCCAACCGGCTGTACTACGTAGATAACGCTCCCGAGCTCGATGACGCCGAGTGGGACGGGCGAATGCAGGAACTGCTGGCACTTGAGGAGGCGAATCCTGCACTTCGAACGCCGGATTCTCCCACTCAACGTGTAGGCGCGCCGCCTGCTGATGGATTCGACGAGGTAGTTCACCCTCTACCGATGCTCAGCCTCGGGAACGTGTTTGAGGAGGATGGTTTTCGAGCCTGGTACCAGCGTGCTCTCGACTATCTCGAACTGGAAAGCGCAGCAATGGTGTGCGAGTTGAAGATCGATGGGCTGGCGCTTGCGATCACGTATCGTGACGGCGTGATAGAGCGGGCAGCAACTCGTGGCGACGGGGAGCGTGGCGAGGATGTAACCGCGAACGTTCGCACGATTCGGAGTGTGCCTTTGAAGCTGGAGGGGGCTGAAGGCACGATTCCTCCTGTGGTGGAACTACGAGGCGAGGTTTTCCTGCCTAACTCTCGATTCGCCGAGTTAAACGCCGAGCGCGAAGAGGCCGGGCTTCCGGCATATGTAAACCCTCGAAACTCGGCATCGGGATCGCTGCGCCAGCTCGACTCAACCGAGACGGCAAAACGTCCGCTCGGCATGTTTTTCTATGCACTCGGGTACGTGGAAGGCTCAGAGGTGCCGTCTAGCCACTGGGACACGCTTCAGGCGATCAAAAGCTGGGGTGGCAGAGCGAACGAGTGGACCAAGAAAGTCGAAACGGTCGAAGACGTGATGTCGTTTATCGCTGAGACGGGCGAACGGCGGGAGTCTCTCGACTACGGGATCGACGGTGTTGTGATCAAGATGGATTCGATCGCCATTCAGCGTCGACTCGGATACGTGGGTCGCGATCCTCGCTGGGCGATCGCATACAAGTTCCCTGCTGAGCAGGTTGAGACCGTTCTCAAGGCGATTCACGTGAACGTTGGGCGTACAGGAGCTTTGACGCCGTGGGCAGAGCTTGAACCGGTGGTTGTTGGAGGCGTTACGGTGGGGCGTGCGACGTTGCATAACAAGGATGAAATCGCTCGCAAGGATTTTCGTGAGGGTGATCGTGTCGTTATTCAGCGTGCGGGTGATGTGATTCCGCAGGTGGTGGAGGTTTCGTCGAAGAACAAGCGATCGGCCGATTCGATCCCTTTTGAGTTTCCTGATGCGTGTCCGTCGTGCGGAACTGAGACGGTACAGAGCGAGGACGAGGCAGTTACTCGTTGTGTGAATACGACATGCCCTGCCCAGTTCGAGCGTTTGTTGGAGCACTTTGCCTCACGTGGGACTATGGATATCGAAGGTCTTGGCGAACGGGTTGCTCAGGATTTGCCGAGACTTGGGTTTGTTTCGAATATCGCCGATGTTTACCGGTTACACGAGCGTCGTGATGACCTGCTCGAACTCGAAAAGATGGGCGAAACTCGGGTCGATAATCTGCTGAAAGCCATCGAAGCATCTCGTTCCCAGTCGCTGACCCGGCTGCTTTTTGCGCTTGGTATTCCGGGGATCGGATCGGAGAGCGCTGAGTGGCTTTCACGTCGCTTCCGCAGCTTGGCGGGCGTGAAGGATTCGACGGAGGAGGAATTGCTGGCAATCAACGGGGTTGGGCCGGTAGTTGCGAAAACGCTTATTGATTATTTCGCCGTTGATCAGAATCGACAGTTGGTTGACGATTTGATCGAGCTTGGCATCGACCCGATCGACGATACGCCGGAGCCTTCGGCGGATCATCCGGCGAACGGTGTGACATTCGTTGTTACAGGTCGGCTCGACTCTATGTCACGATCTGAGGCGCAAAATCGAATAAAGACGCTGGGCGGCAAGGCTACGGGTTCAGTTACGAAGAAAACCAATTACCTGCTGGCAGGTGCCGAGGCTGGCTCGAAACTCGAAAAAGCTCAACGACTCGGGGTCCATGTGATCGACGAGGCTGAGTTCATCGCGTTCATGGACGATGGTCTGGTTCCGGTCATTCCGGATCCAGAATCAACTCCAGAAACGCCGTAAAGTTAGGCCATATTCTCACAGCAGATAACTAGCGCTGGAGAAGCTCGCATTGGTCACTCCTGTAGGTCATGCAACAAGCACTGGATCCGTGCCATTTTCATTTGCTGAAGATCGGTTCGGGCTGCCGCAACCTGTGCGGGCGATTCTCGATGGATTCGAGTACCCGGGTGAGGTGGTCGTGGCTCCCAGCTGGCGTTCTGAATTTGGAGAACCGCTGAGCGGCGTATCGATGTTTCGATTGGTGCTGCTCCAGACGAGCGAGGGACCATCTGAGAACGAGATTTCAGACAGGCACATATGCGTGGCGATTCAGAGTTTGCCGAGTATGGTTGATCAGTGGATATGTGAATCGAAAACGGAGTACTACGTTGCCGACAACGATTCGTCTTCGGGTCGTTCGATTGAGGCTGATATGCGTTCGTTGCGTGAGGTGCGAGAGGGTTATATCGCCACAAACGATCCTAGATTGAGTCGACTGTTGTCCTCACTTGCTGAGCACGAATCAAAGATCAACAAAGCGATGGCTGGAGCCTCGCACGAAAGTTGGAAGTCGGGGAAGTTGATCACATCTGATCGTCAGCGAGACGTTGAGATAAACTCGTTACAGGTGTTCCTGCTCGATAGTCCTGAATCGTGGGTGGAAGCTACTGCTGCATTCGTTCTCGACCGGTCGGGTATTTCGGGGAGCGCGGGGACGCTGGCAAGGATATTCGAAAACCTGAAACTGGGTCGAATCAAAAAGGCGAAAGAGGAGTTATGCAAACTCAGTGGATTTCATCTGGGGGATCTGACGCCACTCGATCGTATGGGCGCGTTGCGGCATGGCGAGCCGGATTCTTCAACCGATATTACCGGTGTTGAGCTGGTTAATTTGCTGATCCACGATTTGGGTCTGCCGCCTTCTATCTCTTCGTTGTGGGTCCTGGCGTACACGCTCGACAACGACTCGGAGGTCGAGCTCATTCGCGGCTCAGGAGAACGTCATTTTGTGTCGAGAGACAATATTGCCGAGAGTGGAGCCGATGACGTCTCGATTGATGAAATTGCCGTTGTGCGAGCCGAGAAATCGAATCAGTGGGACGCCGTACTGTCTTTTCTGCAGTTGATCGCTCCTCATGCGAATTCAACTCGGTACGGGGGCGGTCGAAACAGCGACTCTGAAGAGTTCAATCTCCAGCTGGCGACTGTTTGTGATCGGGTCAGGCAGATCACGCCGGTAATGCTTTCGCTCGAGGTCGCAACGGGGGCAATCGACCGGCCATTGACTCGAAATGCTGCGAAATTGATCAAGGTGCTCGAATCATCCAATTGGCTGGATTACGTATTGCGGGCTCGGGAATTGTTCGGGTCGGTTTCGATGCTTCACAGTGTTCTCATTGGTGCGGCGATGCAGTGGTCGGTGATCGAAGTGGCGCCAGAAATCGAACGCGCTATCTACTATCTGGATCAGGTGGAGTTCGGGCGTATTGCCCATACACTGGCAGTCGAACGGCAGGTGCTCCGAACACGTTTTCAGTTGGGGTCGCTGGTCGAGAACCCTGCTCACTGGTTGTCTCTCAGAGATGAATTCGAGCGGTGGCGACTGGACTATCGTCGGGCTTACCTTGCAGATCATGCTGACAAACAGGGGCACAACCGTGAGGTCGAGGCGAAGATAGACGAAACGAGTCGGCGAGTAAGGCAAATCGAGATGCTTGATCGCGTTGATGCCGTACGATCAGAGATGAGTACCGACATTGCCCAGTTGTGGAACGAAACGATCCAGCTGTTTGCCGTATGCGAGAACGACGGATCGGTAATTCGACTGGTGGATGTGCCGGTATGCCCGGATTGCCATGGGCGGCTGGGACAACCAGTGAATCACACCGACATAATCGATATGGTTTCTGAGATTGATCGACTCTTCGACGGATACCGTGACCGGTTGGCATCGATGGTCTCGAATTTGGTGATGGAATCGGATAATTCCGACAAACTAACAAGCCTATTCAGGCTGAATTCTGCAGGAGATTTGCCTAACCTCGCGAACGTTCTTGACGATAAGGTCATATCCTTCCTGAACGAATTGCTCGGCGAATCTAGCGGAAAATCTGGCGATTGGGCGTCTCCTCACTCTTAGACAAACTATTTATTGGCGGCGGCGGTGGCGGATCTGATGGTCCACCGTGGATCGTTCTCGGGCTCGGAAATCCCGGTGCTGAGTACAGAAACACCCGTCACAACGTCGGCTGGTGGTGCATGGACGAGCTTGTTCGACGCACCGGGGTCGAGTTGAATCGCAAACGAAAAGAGTTACGATTCGCGGAGGTCGAACTCAGGGGAATCCAGGTCGTATTGGCTTACCCGCGCACCTTTATGAACCGTTCGGGATTGGCGGTGAGCTATCTCACAAACAGGTTCAAGACTGGCCCAGAAAAAATCCTTGTGGTTACAGACGACATAAATCTTGCTCCGGGTTCAGTGCGTATAAGGTCAAAGGGTGGTCCGGGAGGTCACAACGGCCTCAAATCGATCATCACTGCACTTGGAACCAACGAGTTCCCTCGTGTTCGCATAGGAGTTGGTAATCCCGATTCTGCGGCGGAGCAAGTCGATCACGTTCTGGGCACTTTCGATCCAGCGTCGCGGGAGTTGGTGTCGGCTGCAACACTTCGAGCTGCCGACGCGGTAGAGATGATCGTGAATGGTGAATTCAATAACGCAATGAACAAATTCAACAGCGACGGCGAAACTGCAAAAGCCAGGTGATATTGCCTGGCCGAGTCACAATGCATTTCAGACGTTTCACATTATCTAGAGCGTTGTTTCTTGTGCTTCTTGGTCTTGGCAGCCTGATATTTCTTCTTGCTGCCTGCCAGAACTCTGATCCTCAGGGTTCTAACCGGTCGAGTGGCGATCTAACCCCAGAAGACACGTCGACAGAGGTTCCTACACTGCCGCCAACGGCCGGACCCACTCCATCAAGTACGCCATCGTCGACCACACATCCCGATTCGACGGCTGTAGCGACGGTCGAGCCATTGTCGGGAACGGCAACTACCGTCCCTCTACTATCGTTTGCACCGCCCAAAACTCCAACGGCGACCCCGACGCAATCTGCGCGAATTCCGACCCCAGTTGTAACTAGTACGACTTCCGGTGGAGATCCACCACTGGCGACTGAGACACCTGTTGCTCCGACCCCGACGCCAACACCGACCAGTACTCCAGTTGTCATCCCTGTTGCCACAGGAACCGATATTCCCGCCCCGCCGGATCGGGATTTACAAGATCTGGGAAGGCGGCTTGTCGCGGACTATACCGAGCCGAAAAACGTTGTGGTTTCAGAACCGTTTACGGTCGGTCAAAAAGTCGAGTTCTGGGTCTCACGTGACAATGGCTACGTTGAGGTTAGCGGGGAGGTGATGCACATTTCCGCGAACGCATACTGGATATTTGAAAACGGCTTCCTTCCCGATGCAGATGACATCACAGAGGCTGCTGAAAAATTCGAATCGGAAGTGTGGCCGGCTGTGACCGGCGTGTTCGGGCTTCCGCTGACGCCCGGAATCGACGGTGACGACCGAATGGTCGTCTACAACACTGTTCTGCGCAGTGGAGTTGTCGGATATTTCTCGGCTGCCGATTCCTATCCACGTGAAATTCGCAGGAATTCGAACCAGCGCGAAGCCCTTTACATGTCGGCTGATCAAATCGATCTCACCACCACTGAATACTTGAGCGTGATAGCCCATGAGCTGCAGCACGCCACTCACTTTGCTTCAGATTCAAGTGAAGATTCTTGGATAAACGAGGGATTGTCGGAGATTGCCGCGGAGATCGCTGGGTTTGCTCGATCGGCGGCATCGGCGTTTGTTAGTGCTCCTTCGACTTCGCTCGTCGATTGGGCCCAGCAAATAGGCGTTTCAGCAGCCAACTACGGTGCGGCGAACCTCTTTTTCGCTTTCTTAGCATCCCACTACGGAGGAAACGACACTCTCGCAGCTATCGCTCGCCACCCGGAAGACGGCATCGAATCGGTTGATAGCGCACTTGCCGAGCAGGGCTTCGACGTGACTGCGGACGATGTGTTCGCCGATTGGCTTATCGCAAACTATCTGAGCACAGATGAGGGCCCGTACAGCTATGAGAGCCACTCGATACCACCGGTCAAGAACATCCATAAGCAAGCTCCCGATGCCCTGACCGGTTCGGTTAGAGCATTTGGCGCAGACTATGTGGTCACGTCGAGTGGATCAGGGGAGATGACTGTTTCGTTTACTGGCCAGCCCGAAACGTCTTTACTCAATATGACGCCGTATTCGGGTGACACGTGTTGGTGGACGAATCATGGCGATTCGATCGATGCGACGCTTACGCGCACCCTGGATTTACGTTCAGTGAGTTCGGTCACTTTGAAGTACTGGGTCAATTACGACATTGAGGAGTTCTGGGACTACACGTATGTCATGGTTTCGACCGACGGCGGAGCAACCTGGGACATTGTGTATACAACTCTGGCAATAGCGGATGATCCGAACGGAAACGCATACGGTGCGGGTTTAACTGGCGCAAGCCGGGGCTGGGTGCAGGATTCAGCCGATATTTCCGAGTACGCCGGTCAACGGGTGCTACTGAGACTCGAATACATTACCGATGACGCGGTCTTTTCGAAAGGTGCCTGCTTCGACGATTTCGAAATCGCTGACTTGGACTGGTCGGACGACACATCGTCTGCTGGAGACTGGGTCGCAAACGGGTTCGCCCTGGTTGAAGAAACAGTTCCCACGCAGTACCTCGTTCAGGTGATTCATGAGAAGCAGGCTGGTGATCCGATCGTTTACCAGGTTCCGATCGGTATCGATGCAAAAGGTGGCTTTACTGTTGAGAACGTTGGCGACGATGATCTGATTGTCGCGGTGATCAGCGCAGTCACGCGCCAATCAGCGATTCCTACGAGTTACACACTGGTGATTGAGCCGTAGTGCAGACCGGGCACGGTCGCGCTGTCAGCCGGTTGTTTCTGAAGAATGGCGTGTGGCTGTTAGCTCAGATAATCGGCCGTCGCCCTAACGAATAGTTCGACGCCTATGGGCAGACTTTTCTCGTCGAAGTCGAATCCTGTACTGTGGTGGAACTCAGTACCTTCAGTTTCGCCACCTACAAAGAAAAATGCGCCTGGTATTCGATTAAGGAATTCCGACATGTCTTCACTGCCGGTCATAGCCTCGACTTCTGCTGCGCCTTCGCCTACGATCTGCTCTGCTATGCCAGCGAACCACTCAGCGACATCGGCATTGTTGACGGTTGGTCGGGCTCGATGCTGCTTTGTGACCGTGATAGTTGCTCGGCCAGCCTCACCGACTCCGATTGCCAGGCGCTGAATCGCCGCGTACATCTCATCCAACTGCTCGGGATCGAATGCACGCACCGTTCCTTGTAATTCGACTTTCTTGGAGATCACGTTCCCGGCTGTGCTGTCTGAGATGAAACTACCGACGGTCAGGACACCCGACGACATGGGCGAAGTCTCGCGACTCACTACCGTCTGAAGCGCAAGAATAATCTGCGAATCGATCACAACTGGATCGACCGTCCTGTTCGGCCAGCCTGCGTGCCCACCCGGGCCTTCGATCGCGATAGAGAACCTGATCCCACCCGACATCACGGGGCCTCTGTTGGTCGATATTTTTCCGACCGGAAGGATGTTCATGATGTGGAGACCGATTGTTCGGTCAGGCTTGTAACGATCAAGAACACCATCTTCGATCATCGCTTTCGCGCCGGAGATAATTTCCTCAGCAGGCTGAAAAAGGAACATCACTTTGCCAGCCAGCTGATCTTTCATGCCGACGAGAATTTCGGCGGCCGTGATGAGAATCGACGTGTGACCATCATGCCCGCATGCGTGCATGGCTCCGTTCGTCGAGGCGAACTCAAGCCCGGTTTCTTCGTCGACTGGCAGGCCGTCGATATCGGCCCTGATCATCAGTGTTGGACCGGGTCGTGCACCTTCCAGAACGGCTACAACTCCGGTTTTGCCGATGGCTGTCTCGGTTGGGAGGCCGAGGGCGTTCATTCGTTCAGCGATTAGTTCCGCCGTGGCTGTTTCCTGAAACGCCGTTTCGGGCATTGCGTGAAGGTGTCGCCGCAGACCTATTAGATCTTCGGTTTTTTCGTGTACGGCTCTGGAAATGGTGTTGGTCATACAAGCCCCTGTTCGAGCGCTATGGCGGATTTGTGCGGAAGTCTAACAAGGCATACGAGATCGCAGATTCCGAGTCGCAAGCCTACTTCCCGATCGTAGCGCAGCGCAGTGAAGGTATCTCGCGGGAGTAGAGGGCGGTTCCCTAACTCGCTTCGATACGGTCCCAGCCTGTGTAGGGCACGAGCACTTCGGGGATGACGACTGAGCCATCCTCCTGGAGGCCGTTTTCGATCACAGCGATCCAGATTCGGGGTAATGCGAGTCCAGAGCCGTTCAGGGTGTGGGGCAGCTTTGTTGAAGCGCCTACTTCGGGGCGATAGCGGGTGCCGTTTCGGCGGGTTTGGAAGTCGGTGCAGGTTGAAATTGAGCTGACTTCAAGCCACTCAGCCGAGCCGTGTGACCAGACCTCGATGTCATAGGTTTTTGCCGACTGGAATCCGATGTCGCCAGCACAGAGCTTCAGCACTCGATATGTCAGACCCAATCGCTGGCAGAGGACCTCGGCTTCACCGACCATCTCTTCGAGTATTTCTTCCGAACCCTCTGGTTCGACATAGCGGAACATTTCGACTTTTTCGAACTGGTGGACACGCTTGATTCCACGGACGTCACGTCCGGCCGATGTGTGTTCCTTACGGAAGCTCGGGGTCTGGGCCACGTACTTGAGGGGTAGCTTGCCGGGGTCGATTATCTGGCCCTGGTGCAGCCCGTTTAGTGCCACTTCTGCGGTAGGGACGAGCCAGAGATCTGATTCGTCGTCACGGTAAAGATTGTCCTTGAACTTTGGCAGGTTTCCCGATCCGGTCATAGTTTCGCCACGAACCAGCAACGGCGGGTCGATCTCGGTGTAGCCGTGTTCTTCGGTCTGGACATCGAGCATCCATGCTGCCAGTGCGCGTTGAAGCTTTGCGCCTTTGCCCTTCAACACGAAAAAACGGGCTCCTGAAATGCGGGCTCCGGCTTCGAGATCGAGTATTCCGAGCGCAGTGGCGACGTCCCAGTGGGCGTTGCCGTGGGATTCGGTCGGGCCTTCGGACGTGCGCACAGTGACGTTCGATTCCTCGTCCAGCCCGTCAGGCACGTCGTCCAGGGGTGTATTCGGGATCGGCAGCAGCGTGGCATCGAGTTCTTCAAGCACCGTTTCCAGTTCAGCCTCGACGGTCTTAATCCGATCTCCGGTCTCACGCATTTCTGTGATTTCTTCGGGGGTTGGCTTTCGCTTTTCGTTACCGATCGCCTTGCTCACGTTGTTGCGACGAGCACGGTCGGCATCGGCCGTTTGGATCAGTTCTTTGCGTCGAGAGTCGAGTTCCAGGATCCTGTCGATCGGCGGGTTTTCTCCGCGTCGTATCAAGTCGGTTCGGAATTTCTCAGGGTCTCGGACTATCTGTTCCAGTGAAAGCATTTTTTACTCTAGTAGTGGCTGAAGAAACTTTGACGTGTGTGCGTTTGCGTCGTTTGCGTATTGGTGCGTATTGGGAATTAGATCAGGAATTACGCATGGCCGGGAATAGCAATATTTCGCGGATCGACTCTTCACCAGCGATCAGCATGGTGAGTCTGTCGATGCCGAGTCCAAGCCCACCGGTTGGCGGCATGCCGTGGTCGATAGCGATTAGGAAATCTTCGTCGAGCCGGTCCGCCTCATCGTCCCCGAACTCGAGGCGCATTCGTTCCTGTTGAGCGAACCGCTCGCGCTGGTCTATCGGGTCGTTTAGCTCGGTAAACGCGTTACAAAGTTCGGAACCCATGACGAACGCCTCGAAGCGCTCGACGATCTCATCTGAGTCGGGTTTGCGCTTTGCGAGTGGTGACATCTCGACCGGGTAATCGACCAGGAAGTGGGGCTGGACCAGATGCGGCTCTACTTCTGACGAAATGACCTTGTCGAGCAGTCGACCCCAGGCTGATCCGGCTTCGACGTGGATCCCGCGTTCGCGCATCGCTTCGGAAAGCGATTCGACGTCGCGGGTTTCAACGAAATCGATTCCGGTTCGTGTTTTGATCTCTTCTCGAAGATCGAGTCGGGCCCATGGTGGCGTCAGGTCGATCTC
>Ga0114993_10004444_pt1 | contig 13944 bp, 16 predicted proteins | sample ArcticOcean_MG_C_FD_87042 | JGI IMG/M metagenome (GOLD analysis project Ga0114993, IMG submission 87042) | Marine microbial communities from western Arctic Ocean - ArcticOcean_MG_CB2_150 | ecosystem: Environmental > Aquatic > Marine > Oceanic | place: Arctic Ocean: Canada Basin | collected...
AGCGTCCTTACGTCGAAATGGCCCTGTGTGCAGCACCAGACCATTGATTGCCCATTTTCGTCGTAAGTCACAGTACAGGCGTGAGGCTCAATGTAACCCTGGTGAGCCGTAGGTGTTCGAAACTCGCGCTCAACAATGATATCCGCGTCGGCAAAACCCGCGTCAACATCACCCATTTTCATTTCGACACGGGTTGCAATATTGGAAGCCTTTGATGGTTTCTCGTCGTAGCCAGCGGTGAACATATCGTCATGCAGGACAGGTGAATCTTCCTTCATGGCATCTTCGACATCCAACACAGGCGGTAGAAGTTCATATTTCACCTCGATTAGGGCAAGTGCATCTTTTGCCACCCTTTCCGTTCTGGCGGCGATGGCCGCGATTGCATGCCCATGATAAAGCACCTTGTCGTCCGCCAGACAATTTCTCGCAACGTCAAGTACGCTCGCAGCGCCTTCAGTTCCGGCAACACTTTCTGACTGAAGGGCTACAAAATCCTTAAATGTAGCTACCGACATCACATCCGGGTGAGCTTCAGCCTTGCTGGTATCAATAGAAAGAATTTTGGCATGGGCATGAGGGCTTCGAAGGGTTTTACCCCAGATCATTCCCGGTAAAGTAAGATCTGCGCCGTAGGTTGCTCGGCCGGTTACCTTATCAAAACCGTCTGGTCGGATGGTTCGCTGACCGATGTACTTGAATTCCTGTGCTTCACTCATGATCAGGCTCCTCCTCTCAAAGTTTCAGCGGAATCCATCACCGCCCTGATAATTTTGTCATAACCGGTACACCGGCAAAGGTTGCCTGCAAGATAGTATCTGGCCTCCTCTTCGGTGGGATTCGGGTTTTCTTCAAGCAATGCTTTGGCACTGACAATTAAACCCGGCGTGCATATGCCGCACTGCAGAGCAGCGTGTTCAAGGAACTTCTCCTGAATCACGTGCAGACCATCACCGGTGCTTACGCCCTCAATTGTTCCAACTTCCGCGCCTTCTACTTCAACACCCAGTACAAGACAGGAACAAACAAGCCGGCCATTGAGGGTCACCGAACAGGCACCACAATCGCCGGAGCCACAGCCTTCCTTTGTGCCCGTCAGGTTCAGGTCATTTCGCAGTACGTCGAGCAAGGTATCCCCGGGCTCGCACAGAAATTCTTGTGGTTCCCCGTTGATACTGGTTGTTACGTGTGATTTTGCCATTTTTCTAGTTTCCCCTCGCTCTTGTCGCGGCTATTCTTGCGGCGCGTTTTACCAATACGCCAACGATCTGTCTTCTATACTCAGCGGTGCCTCTTCTGTCTGTAATCGGGCTGGACGCGGCACTCGCAGCAGCTGCTGCTGCTTGCAATGCGTCGTCATCCAGCTTGGTCCCGATCAGGGCATCTGCCGCTGTGCTGACAAGCAGTACGGTCGGCGCAACGGCGCCAATCGCAACTCGCGCAGCAGTGCAAGTGCCGGCATCATCGAGCGTCACACTTACGCCCGCGCCTGCAACCGCTATATCCATTTCAGTTCTGGGGATAAACCGTAAATAGGCATCAGAAGTCTTCGCCGCCGGTGCCGGCAGGTGGATTAATTTGAGCAGTTCGCCCTTTTCCATGCAGTTTCGACTGACGCCTGTCATGAATTCTTCAGCGGCGACCGTCCGCTCACCACCGGGTCCTGCGATTACGCATTGTGCGCCATTCACTACCAGCGCAGGAATCGTATCCGCGGCGGGAGAAGAATTGCATAAATTGCCCCCTAGACTGGCCCTGCCCTGAACCTGCGTTGATCCAATCAGGTAAGCTGCTTCCACCAGCCCGGGAAAGACCTTTCGGATGTCGTCTCTCGCGGTAAACTCTGCACAGCTCATGGAAGGACCCAGGTCCAGTCCATCGGCCGACAATTTTGCATCCAGCATACCGTCGATTCTCTTAACATCTACAAACAAGCGGGATTCGTCGGTGCTCCCGTTAGTCTGGATAATTAGGTCAGTGCCGCCGGCTAGTATCTTTGCGGGAATATCCGCATTGGCCAAAAGACTAATTGCACCCTCTATCGAATCAGGTGCCTCATATACGACTGATACCATCTTTCCCCCTGTTGAACGTCGCGAATCTACGGCAAGCAACGCTTCGTGACCGCTGCTCTGCCGGATGTTATAAAGGAGCGTATATATACCACGCGATGCTGGATCGCACCAAGACAAACTGGCATCAGACCTTGTTGTACCCTCATAAAATCCATTTCGGTAAATGACCTGAAACCCGATGCAAAATGTTCTTAATAACCTCTTCGGGAAACGCAAGGACAAAGAATTTGTCGCCCTCATACAGGCAGCTCGGGAAGATCAAACCATTCGGCAGAATTTGTTAACGCTGCTGGCACTTCCCCAGTCGCAACGGCTTAGCCAACTCCAGAAATGGGAAATTGAACTGGAGGAAGAGCATGCACCACAGCCCCTGATCAGTGCTATCAGTTTCCTTAAGGATGCTGACATCGCCAACCGCACGCTATATATTTTTAATAATTCTGATATATAACAATGTTTTAAACTATATTATTAAAGTATTTTATTGCACTGTATCGATGAGTTAGCATGAATGATCGACCTACAGATCAGATGGAGAAAGATCGAACCCTGGTTGGGTAACGCCAACCAGTTCAGCTGCCAAAATCAACAGGTCATTCACCCCGCAAAGCCAAATCACAGCCGCCTTTATTTTTAGGCTGTTGAAGATCACCATGACCACCAGTATTACTTCAGAGAACCTGTGACCTTTCAAACAGCCGCTCAGGAAAACCGGTTTCGTTGTAGAGGTTACCGGGATAATTCAGCAGCCGATGCTATTGCTATAGCCAGCAGGTATTTCAATCACTCAACACTCGTCAACGTCAGAACTCACTCTTCCTGCGCTACCTCAGAGGTATTTCAGACGTTGAGATAACATTACCGCGAACAGCCGCGAAATGATTAGAGACTCAGGGATCAACCCGGTTGACCTGATGACTGACAAGCTAACGGCGCTTGTTAACACAGCAATCTCAGTTAACTTTCGTTTATCCACAACTGGAAATACCAACAAGTACAATGCCAATCCTCTGAATAGGAAAAAGAAAAGTACGAACATCGGTCATTTGCCCGTGTTGACCCGCCTATAATGGATTGATCTGTTTATAATGCGCGCTATGGATATACAAGTAGTACAAGCAAGCCCGCAGCACACTGAAGTTATTGCAGAGTTCAATCAGGCGATGGCGATTGAGACCGAGGGCAAGAAGTTACCCTGGGATAAAATCCACCCTGGCATTAATGCAATCCTTCGCGATAGCTCCCTTGGGTTCTACCTGGTTGCGCTGGATCAGGGCGAAGTCGTCGGATGCCTGGCGATCACATACGAATGGAGCGACTGGCGCAATAGTTTGTTCTGGTGGATTCAAAGTGTGTTCGTCGCACCTTCACATCGTGCGAAGGGTGTGTTCACTGCAATGTACTCGCATGTAAAGGACCTTGCTTCCTCTACGCCTGGCGTGTGTGGTATCAGACTATATGTCGAAAAAGACAACACAACGGCACAACAGACCTACAAAAAACTGGGAATGATCGAAACCCACTACAGAATCATGGAAGAAGAATTCAAGTAATGAGTACCCGTACCTGATGCAGATACGCGGCTATGGCAATAATAAAACCTATGATGAACTGTTCTCGTCGGGAAAGGCTCGGTCAGGGCTGGGCGAACTCAGTAAATTCCTCAAATCGAAAACGCCGGCCGAACTAAATGCCCTCCGGCACGACGCTGAGCTTACAATCAGGTCTCTTGGTATAAGTTTCACCGTCTACTCTGAAGGCCAGAACATTGATCGGGAATGGCCATTCGATATCATCCCAAGAACAATAATGCGGAAAGAATGGGATTACATAGAAAAGGGGCTCGTTCAGCGTCTTCGTGCACTTAATGCCTTTATCGATGACGTCTATAACGACCGCAAGATCCTCAAAGATAAAGTGGTACCTGAAGAACTTCTCAAAACTTCAAAAAATTACCGGGCAATTTGTGAAGGAATGAAACCGGCACATGGTGTCTGGGCTCATGTTTGTGGCTCGGACATCATCAGGGACAGCGACGGCACAGTTTATGTGCTTGAAGACAACCTTCGAGTTCCCTCGGGGGTTTCCTACATGCTTGAAAACAGGAACATCTCCAAAAAAGTTCTTCCAGAGCTATTTGAAAAATACTCGATTCTACCTATGGACAACTACCCGGCCCAGTTACTCGATACCTTGAGCTCTATTTCGCCGCGGCCCAAAGATCTGCCAGAGGTGGTCGTACTGACTCCAGGTATCTTCAACTCTGCCTATTTCGAGCATTCCTTCCTTGCCCAACGCATGGGGGCTGAACTGGTGGAAGGTAGGGACCTGGTGGTTGGTGACGACGATTGCGTTTATATGAAAACCGTTGAGGGACTCAGTCGCGTCGATGTCATCTACCGGCGAGTTGATGATTTATTTCTCGATCCGGAAGTCTTCAACAAAAACTCTATACTCGGCGTAAAAGGACTGATGCGCGCCTGGAGAAAAGGTAACGTCGCCCTTGCCAACGCACCAGGAGCAGGTGTTGCGGATGACAAAGTGGTCTATACCTACGTGCCCGCAATGATTAAGTACTACCTCGATGAAGATCCCATCCTGCCTAACGTGCCCAGCTACATGTGTTCTGACAAGCAACAAATGAAACACGTTCTGGAAAACATGGAAAACCTTGTGGTTAAGCCTGCTGATGAATCTGGCGGATATGGCATGTACATTGGCCCAACAGAGACCAAACGTCGAACGTCAGAGATGCGCCGACAGATCAAATCAAACCCGAGAAACTTCATCGCTCAGCCAATTATTAATCTCTCTACTGTGCCAACCCTGTCGGGTAACTCGATCCAACCGCGGCATGTAGACCTCAGGCCTTTCATCCTGCAGAGCGACCGGAGCTTTGTGACTGCCGGAGGACTAACACGGGTAGCCTTGGTAAAAGGATCACTGATTGTGAATTCCTCGCAGGGCGGTGGCAGTAAGGACACCTGGGTAATCGACCTGCCAGGGAGAACTCGCTAATGTTGTCTCGTGTTGCAGAAAGGATGTTCTGGATAGGCCGATATATGGAGCGCGTGGAAAGTACCGCGCTTCTGTTAAGAGTTAATACGAACCTCGCACTGGACTTGCCTAACTCAAAGCATGTCTGGGCAAGCCTGATCGATATTACCGGTGACAAGGATAACTTCCACGAGACTTATCAACTGGTGAATGAACAGAACGTCGTTAAGTTTCTGACCCAGGGTGAGACATCGTCCATCCGAACCGCGCTGAAGAATGCCAGGGAAAATGCTCGGACAAGCCGTGAAATCATGCCCAGAGAAGCGTGGGAAAAAATCAATAAACTCCACCACTTTGTAGAAAACAACCTGAAAAAACCGCTCAAACGCGTAGGACGGGATGCGTTTCTCGGTGAAGTCATCGGCCGCTGTCATGAGTTCACAGGATATTTGACAGGTTGCATGAGCGTAACCCAGGCATTCAACTTCATGAAACTGGGTCGTAAGCTTGAACGCGCAGATATGACAACGCGTATACTCGATATCGGTTGTTACAATCTAAATGATCCAAAGCATACCGAGCTTGCAGATTATGAACGGTTACTTTGGACAAGCCTTCTAATGTCAGTCTCCGGTTACCAGATGTATCGACAGCACGTTGATGATCATGTGAATGGAGAGGATGTCGCAGACTTCCTATTGCGGGATGAACACTTCCCAAGGTCTGTCGACTTTTGTCTGGACGAGGTATCCGAATGTTGTGAGCAGTTACCACTATCGGACGAACCACAGCGAGCAACTAATCTTGCACAACAAAGAATCAAAAACTCAAATGTGATCGACTTATTCTCGAGCGGTGAATTGCATTGGTTTATTGATGAGGTTCAGCTGGATCTTGCAAGAATTCACCATCAGGTGGAAACGACCTGGTTCACCTACAGGAATGACCTGGCCACTTGAACAGCGCTATTTTTTGGTTAAGCGGTTTAGCAGACTAATCTGCAGCCAAAAGCCAAGCAAAAAAGCTACATAGTAGCTGTTGCGTTCACGGAGTTGAGGCTACCCGCCAGGTAGGTTTCGATCTTATCTTTCGCAATATTATCAGGGTCGCTGAACTGAATCCCGACACCCGGAATGTGTGGGCTCTTGACCCCGCTCTTGGCTATCCATACGACTTTACCTGCTACCGGAATCTTCTCGGATTCGTCCATCAGGCTTAGCAGGATAAAGACATCGTCTTCCAGATCGTATTCGGTTCGGTTCGCAATGAACATGCCACCATTTTTGATAAATGGCATGTAGTAATTAAGTAGCACGACCTTGTCCCTGATGGTCAGGGCGATCATGGTTTTCTTGCCGCCGCCTCGGGCTAGCTTCGCCATAACTACTTATCTGGAATATGATGTTCGAGATCATGCCCTATGAGTTTCTAATCTTCAAGCCGCGAATGATGACCATAGATCACCGGAACGAAATAGTGGTTCGCAACGACTTAACCAGCTTTGACAAACACCCCTTCCAGTAGCATCTGGCCATTTGGATTGGAAGTTCCGTTAAGTTGGCCCTGCGCCTTGCTGATCTGATCCAATAATTTGTATCTGTTCGCAACAGATGTCAGGTTGCTGTATTGCTCGATGGTTTCACTTAAATCTCTGTTTTTAATCACCTTGCCACCAGACAACGTGAAAGCGATCGAGTCTGAAACAAGTTGATAGAGCATTTCAAGAACACGCCCCACCTCTTCTTTGGCCATCAATGCAGCCACCTGAATCGGAGACCTGATCCCCTCAGATAATGGGACCAGGTGTGAAGCCAGTTCTTGCCTTAGCTTTAGGTAATCCTCATCAATAGAGTTCAGCACTCGGAGCGGCATACCGCCGGCAATGCCCAATAGCAATTCAACATCAGCAGAGGAATCCATTTGACCCTGCAACCATACGACGGCTTCCTGTTGGGAAGGTGAACCCAGGTCAATCCGCTGACAGCGACTTCGCAAGGTCGGCAGTAAACGCGTAGGTTGATCCGACACCAGGCATATCAGCGTCTTGGGTGGCGGTTCTTCCAGAACTTTTAAGAGCGCATTTGCAGACTGGATATTTAGCTTATCCGCAGGGTTGATGATACAAACCTTGTATCCACCCTGTTGAGAAGTCTGGGTCGCCCAGTGAATGAGCTCTCTAATCTGTTCAATACGAATCTGCTTTGCGTCTTCAAGCGTTACTTCCAGGAGGTCCGGGTGCGTACCCGCCGCAACGAGCTTACATTGGCGACATTCACCGCACGGTTTGTCGTGCCCGCGACATAACAGGTAAGCACCTAAACCAGCGGCAAAGTTAGCCTTCCCTGAGTCAGATGGCCCAGCGAGCAGAATTCCATGTGGCATTTTCCCATCGGCTATCTGGGCACAGACTCGCTGCCATGATGAAGCCTGCCAGGGCAGCAAGGCTATCATTCGAATAGTTCTTTTATGATAGTGGTAATATCTGCCTGCACATCGATGAGGGGACGGGCAGCATCGACCAGGTGATATCCAGGTTCACTGGAACGACTGACAAATGCCGCTCTTACTCGCTCAAAAAACGCCCTCTCCTCTGATTCAAATCTGTCCGCTTCAGACACTTTGCTTGCCCTTTCCAGTCCTGCCTGCACATCGAGATCAAGAATAATGACGAGATCCGGCCTGAAGCCTCCGAGTACTTGATGTTCAAGTGCCGCCACGGCGTCGCTACCCAGTTGCCTCCCTCCGCCCTGATAGGCATACGAGGAATCCGTAAAACGGTCAGAAACAACCCAAGTACCTCGGGCCAAAGCAGGTTTTATTACTTCTTCAACATGCTGTGCCCTTGCGGCAAACATTAGAAGTAATTCAGCCATTGGCGTCATCCCGTGTTCATCTTTATCAAGCAGGATTTCCCGAACCCTTTCTCCCAGCGTTGTGCCTCCTGGCTCACGGGTGACGAGCACATCGTATCCGCCTGATTTCACAAACCCTGAAATCAGCTCCAGGTTGGTCGATTTCCCAACACCTTCAACGCCTTCAAGTGTAATGAACTTTCCTGTGGTCATTGTTTCCGCTTTTTCTGGTACCGATTGACGGCCCTATTGTGTTCTTCGAGACTGACTGAAAACTGGCTTTTCCCGTCACCCATCGCGACAAAATAGAAGTATGGATGACTTGAGCCGCCAAGTGCAGCGTTGATTGACGCGCGCCCGGGGGAACAAATCGGCCCAGGGGGTAAACCGGTTCTTGTGTAGGTATTGTAGGGGGTATCCGACTTCAGGTGAGATCTTTTAAGGTCTCCGTCAAAATCAGCGCCCAGGCCAAAGATTACCGTTGGATCTGATTGAAGCTTCATGCCTGTGTCGAGTCGGTTATGAAACACTGAAGCGATCTTCTCCCGGTCAGGACCATATCCTGTCTCTTTTTCTATCATAGATGCGAGGATCAACGCATCAAAGGGAGTTGAAATCACCGTCATCGCTCGGCCACTCCATTCGTCACCCAGTACTTCTTTCATTTTTCGCACGGCTAATTTGAGAATATCCAGATCTGAGTCGCCCAGGATGTACTGGTACGTATCCGGGAACAGCGAACCCTCGAGTTCTGCTGTTAACCCCAGTGACTGTCCCAGATCCTCTCTGGTCATTCCAGTCGTTTTCGCATCAAGGTAAGGGGCTTCCTGAAGTCTCGCCAGCCATTCCTTCACGCGCAACCCCTCAGGGAAAGTAATGCGATACCGGATTACTTTCCCTGAGCGAAAAAGCGCCAGGACATCCTGACTCGGCATTCCTGCTTTCAGTTGGTATTGGCCGGCCTGGATTGAACCCGCATCACGAGTCAGTAAGGCAAACGCCTTAAACGCGATGTTGTTAACCGGTAGCAGGTCATCTCTTGTCAGGCGCTTTGTTATAGCAGACAGATGACTGCCGGGTTCGATGGTGAAGACACTGTCCTTGGAAACGGGTACTGAAAGCTGATCGAGGATATATACCGCAACCAGGCTGCACAGGAACAGCAGCGACAGCGCAGCTGCCAGCGCTAGCTTGAATAATTTAGCGGCCATTGCCGTGTTTCAATCCAGTTGCTTAAATATCAGGGTTCCGTTAGTACCGCCAAACCCAAATGAATTCGATAGAGACGCCCTGATTGGCATCTCCTTCGCCCGGTGCGGTACGTAATCGAGATCACACCCTTCGTCCGGATTATCCAGATTAATGGTTGGTGGTGCGACCTGGTCGCGAAGTGCAAGGACACAGATAGCGGCCTCGACCGAACCTGCTGCACCCAGCGCATGACCAATCATGGATTTAGTTGAGCTGACCGCGACTTTATTGGCATCGCTACCCATGACCCTCTTGATCGCCATGGTTTCTGCAATATCACCCAGCACAGTCGACGTGCCGTGAGCGTTGATATAACTAATCTCACTGGCCGGCATTTCGGCATCGTTGAGCGCATTTTGCATTGATCGAGCCGCACCCTGCCCATTTTCAGATGGAGAGGTTATATGCGAGGCATCCGCGCTCATGCCGAAACCTGCCAGTTCACAATAGATCCTGGCTCCTCGAGTTTTTGCTTGTTCATATTCTTCCAACACCAGCACTGCAGAAGCATCACTTAACACAAACCCATCCCTGTCCCTATCCCAGGGACGACTGGCGCGCTCAGGTTCCTCATTACGTGTCGATAAGGCTCGCATGGCGGCGAAGCCAGCCATAGTAGTTGGCGACGTCGATTTCTCCGCGCCACCAACCACCATCGCATCGGCGTCACCTGCCGCGATAAGTCGAGCCCCGAAACCAATATTATGTGTGCCTGTTGTGCAGGCTGTAGTGATTGCAATATTTGGGCCCTGTAGACCGTACATAATCGATAAGTGACCTGCGATCATATTGATAATGCACGAGGGTACAAAAAATGGCGATACCTTAGCGGGTCCGCGACTGTTAACCACATCGTGACAGGTCTCGATGGTAACAATGCCGCCGATGCCTGAACCGACCGCGACCCCGATTCTGTCTCTGTTTTCGTCAGTGACTTCCAAACCTGAATCTCGCATAGCCTGAATACCAGCGACCAGGCCAAACTGCATAAAACCATCCATCCGGCGGGCTTCTTTTGGCGGCAGGTACTCAGAAATATCGAATTCAGGCACATGACCGCCAAAACGAACCGAGTAATCGGTGGTATCGAAACTTTGGATTGGCGCGATGCCGCTCGTTCCAGCGGTTAGCCCCTGCCACGAAGATTCAAGATCAACACCTAGTGGCGTAAGCATCCCCATGCCGGTCACAACGACTCTTCGTTTAGACACGCGGGTCCCCTCTAATTAAATCAAATAGCGAAACAGTATTGGAATAATCTAAAAAGCCGCGATCACCTGTGATGATCGCGGCTTCGTCTAGAACTTCAATAACTACTTATGGGCTTCGATATAATCGATGGCCTCTTTGACGGTTGTAATCTTTTCAGCTTCCTCGTCTGGAATTTCAGTTTCGAATTCTTCTTCCAGCGCCATGACTAGCTCGACTGTGTCGAGGGAATCCGCACCCAGATCTTCAACGAAGGAAGCTTCCGAAGTTACCTCCTCTTCCTTTACACCAAGTTGTTCACATACCAGTTTAGTCACTCGCTCTACGATGGTGCTCATGTCTAGAAATACTCCTACATAGTGGCAGTCAAGCTGCGCTAGTTTAATAAAATGCCAGATGGTTCTTCAAGTCATTTACCCGGCTACCCCCATAACAGGGGCCGTGATTAAAGCTTTCGGCTAGCTCATATACATGCCGCCGTTAATATGGACCGTCTCTCCGGTGATGTAGCCAGCCGCCTCTCCTGCCAGGAAACCAGCCAAAGCTGCTACTTCAGCTACCTCGCCGAGTCTGCCGAGCGGAATGCGCTCAAGCATCGTATTTCGCTGATCATCGCTAAGTTCGTCTGTCATATCAGTGCCGATAAGACCTGGCGCAATACAATTCACGGTGATTCCACGAGAACCCAACTCCGCAGCCAGGGATTTGCTATAGCCAACTATCCCGGCCTTGGCAGCAGCATAATTGCTTTGTCCCGGATTACCCATGGCGCCGACAACGGATGTCAGGTTAATAACCCTTCCCCAGCGCGCCTTGGTCATACCTCTGAGACAGTGTTTGGTTACCTTGAACAACCCTGACAAGTTAGTGCCAATAACGTCGTCCCACTCGTCATCTTTCATTCGCAGTGCGAGGTTATCCCTAGTGATTCCCGCGTTGTTCACCAATACCAAAGGGGCATCATGCGCTTCTTTTATCGATTGAAACAGCTGTTCAATAGAGTCTCGATCCATAAGATTCAGGACATAGCCTACTCCATTGTCACCAAGAGCTTCGAAAATTGACCTGGCACCACCTTCTGTGGTCGCTGTTCCCAACACAAGGAAACCATCTTCAACCAGACGGGCAGCAATCGCTTTGCCAATTCCCCTGCTGGCTCCGGTGACCAGTGCAACTTTCTGCTCACTCATTACCGAGCGCCTCTGAAACTGTCGCCATGGACGCTGCAGAATTAATACTGTGACCAGTAATCGATTTATCGATTCGCTTGCTCAGGCCTGTCAGCACCTTACCTGGGCCACATTCAACCAGTGTTGCTACACCGATCTGCTTCATCATAAGAACAGTGTCGGTCCAGAGGACCGCACCATACATTTGTTTGACCAGGTTTGTCCTGATCTGTTCAGGGTCATCATGTACTGCTGCATCGATATTCTGTACAACAATTGTCGTGGGTTTTGCGAAGTTGACTTCGTTCAACACACCGGCCAGCTCTTCAGCAGCGGGTTTCATCAACTCGCTATGAAATGGCGCGCTGGCTGAGAGCGCTATTGCGCGTCGCGCACCAGCTTCCTTACAACCCTCAATCGCCCGATCGATGGCGGCATTGTTTCCTGCGATTACAACCTGACCAGGAGAATTATAATTAACAGCCTGAACGACCTCTCCCTGGGCTGCGGCATTGCAAACCTCCCTGACCTGCTCATCATCGAGTCCAAGCACCGCTGCCATACCACCTTCGCCCAAGGGAACTGCGGTTTGCATGAACTGGCCTCTTTTCTGGACCAGCATTACCGCATCTGAAAATTGCAGTACATCCGCCGCAACAAGCGCAGAGTATTCACCGAGACTGTGGCCGGCCACAACATCTGGCGAGGGAAGCCCCCGAGCCTGCGCAAGACGAAATAAGGCTATTGAAGCGGTCAGTAATGCGGGCTGCGTATATTCGGTTTGGTTTAACTGGTCTTCAGGACCATTTTCAACCAGATCCCATAGATCATAGCCAAGAACTGAAGACGCCTCAGCAAACAGGTCTGCACATGCTTCGCGTGCATCCTCCAGCATACCAACTCCCTGGGAGCCCTGGCCCGGAAAAACAAATGCTAATTTAGTCATAGGATATAGGCACCATGCGAATCACAAACGGTGCCAATCGGCCTAATCGTCGTTTTGGTGTACGACTTTTTTGCCGCGATAGAAGCCATCCGCAGTCACATGGTGACGACGATGCGTTTCCCCTGTTGTTGAATCTTCAGACAGAGTTGGTCCAGTCAGAGAATCATGAGACCTGCGTTGCCCTCTGCGGGATCGGGTAACTTTACTTTTTTGAACAGCCATGTCAGTTCTCTACCTATTATGTGTTCTGTTTGTCTATCGTTTTCGCTAAATCAGCGAAAGGTCGATAGGTAGTTTGTGTTTCGTGTACTTCTTGTACTTCTTGTACTTCTTGCAGGACTATCTCTTGCTGCTCGTAATCCGTCTCAAGGCATTGGCCCTCTTCGTGCCGGGGAATCATTGGCATAGCCAATATCAATTCATCCTCCACCAGTTCCGCAACCGATATTACCTTGTCTGGCTCGACGATAGCATCGTCGACTTCAGAAAGACCTTCCAGCTTGGATTCGTCAGATACGACTTGCAATGCAACATCGCAACTGACTTGTCGCCTGAACTGCTGCATGCAATTCTGGCATATTAGACACACCTCTGTGGTCGCTGATCCGTTAACTCTGGTGCTACCGAAATCACCCTTCCTGAACTCGAGCCGAAGGTAGACATCGCCTTCACTCACAACAAGCATTTCACCGAATCGGTGAAAACACTGGATGGGTAGCGTACCCTCTATAAGCCCTGCCTGATTAGCCAGCTTACGATGGTCAACCCGCTCTGGGATGGGCCCTGTCGACATATCGCGCGCATCTTACCCTCACGTTTTTGGCATTACAATGCCGAATGTGGTGCAAGTATGCATTTTGATTGAAGTTTTTCAGAATAGGCATTTCGGCACCTGACACCATCAAAAGCTCGTAAGTCATTGATTCTATGGAGCCAGGTTTACGTCTGTGGTAATAGTTAAAGCTCGTAGCACCGATAGGACTTACCGGCCACCCCCGGCATGCGGCGAAAAATCTGCTTGTTCGCTGATCCGTTCGCCGGGCTTGGTCTGATTGCCATCGGTTGGAACAGCCCGCAGTGTCAGGGCTTTCCTATGGGCATTCAGACCAAAAGCCAACCGGTAAGTACGATCCGATGGCTCAACGTTTCGCTCGATGCGCTGATAATGTCGTGCATGGCATCGTCCTCCTCAGGCACCAGATCCAGATAATCGGACTCAGCATCCCGATACAGGTAACCAGTTCGATCCAGATACCTCGAAACTCGTTTTGCAATTGTGTGGGTAATCTTATCGAGATCTCCCAGGGTTGGGGCGCGCCGGAAACCTACGCGTTCCAGGTCAGATACAGCATGCAGGAAAAGCTTAAGTGTTCAGCACTTAAGACTAAAACGGTCACCTTCGGGGGGGCTTTTTTTGATCGATTCTGAAGCTAAAGAACCAGAAT
>Ga0114993_10004447_pt1 | contig 13930 bp, 14 predicted proteins | sample ArcticOcean_MG_C_FD_87042 | JGI IMG/M metagenome (GOLD analysis project Ga0114993, IMG submission 87042) | Marine microbial communities from western Arctic Ocean - ArcticOcean_MG_CB2_150 | ecosystem: Environmental > Aquatic > Marine > Oceanic | place: Arctic Ocean: Canada Basin | collected...
GGAGAGAGAAATGACCGCTTTAACAGAAAATACAGGGCAAACACTGGTTGATGGAATGGGTCGAACCATAGTCAACCTGCGGATTTCTGTTACAGACCGTTGTAATTTTCGCTGTACTTATTGCATGCCGGCTGACAATGTCGAATTTATGCCTCGCGACAAATTACTCACATTTGAGGAGCTCACCCGTATTGCTCGAATTGGGGCTGGAATGGGAATCAAACGACTGCGGCTCACAGGAGGCGAACCTCTTATGCGTAAAGACCTCCCAACTCTCATTAACATGTTAACTAAGTTAGATGGGATAGAGGATGTCGCGATGACCACTAACGCATTTTTTCTCAAAGAACACGCTAAGGCATTAAAGGAAGCTGGGCTCAAACGGCTCAATATAAGCCTTGACGCTCTTGACCCAGAAAAATTCCGAGACGTGAATCGAAGAGATTGCCTTCAAGAAGTCTTGGAGGGAATGAGAGTTGCTGCTGAAGTTGGCTTCAAATCAATCAAAGTAAACGCTGTTGCAATGAAAAACTTCTCAGAAACTGAAATTCTGCGACTTATTGAAATGGGACGATCTGACGGCTTTGAAATTCGTTTCATTGAATTTATGCCTCTAGATTCCGACCGCAATTGGGAACGAGACAAAGTGCTTTTTGGCCACGAAATTCTTGACCTTATCCGGGAAAAATACGAATTAGTACCCGTCGAAAATTCCTTGGAAGTTGGCCCGGCCAGTGAATACGATTTCGCAGATGGCAAAGGACGTATTGGCATTATCACTGCTGTAAGCAACCCGTTTTGTGACCACTGTAACCGGATTCGAATGACAGCCAACGGCAAACTTCGCACGTGTTTGTTCTCCACGGACGAAACAGATCTTAAGGAATTAATCCGGGGTAATGCATCTGACGAAGAAATTGCAAAAGCAATCAAAGACGCCGTGCTGGTTAAAGAACCCGGTCACAAGATAAATCTTGATGACTTTGAACAACCGCAACGAGCCATGCATGCTATTGGAGGTTAGTTTTTTTCAATCAACTGCTAAACCTTCCTTTCCCTTATCAAAGAGTTAAACTTGTTTCTCGTTAAAGATTAGCATTCCAGTGCTTTTAGTCCGATCCCAGTTCGCTACCCTTAATAGTCTTTTGTCGTCTCAGCGCGTGCGAGTGCTTTAGTCTATTACCAGATTCTTTCTTTGGCTTTTTTCTTATGCTATTCTTAACCGAATCAGTATTTTTGGAAAAAACTCTTTATGCTGCTTAAAGATAAACGTCTTCATTTAGAATCTGAGGTCTTTAAACTGGGAAGTGCTCTTGTTGCATTTTCTGGAGGAATTGACAGTACCCTAGTTCTGGCTGTCGCGAACAAAGTTCTTAATGGACGGGTTTTAGCCGTTACTGCAAAATCAGATAGCGTTCCAGAGCGAGAGTTACATGCCGCTCAAGAGTTGACTCAAGCACTAGGTATCAAGCACAAGATAATTAGAACTGAAGAGATGTCCTCGCCAAACTATCTAAAGAACCCAGCAAATCGTTGCTATTATTGCAAATCGGAACTATACGCTAAGCTTGCGATAGTTTCTAGCCAATATAAAATAACTAACATACTCAATGGAATAAACTTAGATGACTTGGGAGATCACCGCCCAGGAATAGCAGCCGCAACAGAAGCAGGTATTATTAGTCCTCTCGTGAAAAGCCAACTTAACAAACAGGATGTTCGCAACTTAGCTCGCGACATGGGTCTAACCAACTGGGAAAAACCTGCACTGGCCTGCCTATCCTCGCGTATACCCTACGGGCAACCCGTTACTGCTAAAAAATTGTCGATGATTGATGAGGCCGAAGAAGTTTTTCTAGAGGAAGGATTCCAGCAAATCCGAGTGCGCCACTACGGCGATATGGCACGCATCGAATTACTAAAAACAGAAATACCTAGTCTGATGAAAAACGGTCTCTATGAAAAAACTATACATCGCTTAAAAAAGATAGGTTTCCAAAAAGTAACAATAGATCCAGAAGGCTACCGATCTGGAAGCTTGAATGAGGCCTTAGATCTAAACAACAAAAAAACTGTATAAAAAAGATCTCAATGTGGGAAGTCGAGCTCAAACCGGAAATCAAAAAAGACCTTAGGGACCCTAAACAATATGTCAAAGGAATGAATATGACATATAACGGAATTACCATCACCATGGTTGGCGTCCTAATGATGATGATTCTTTACTTTACTCGCCCCGAACACGTCCTTCATCCTTTTTGGATTCAAATACTTGGTCTGGTAGTAGCTGCTTGGGGAGAATTACTCAAGTTGCGTGCGAAGTAAAAACCTAAGTTTTCTAACTCCTTAAGTTTATTTATTTTTTCCAAGTTCTCTTGAACGTTGTGTTGCCATTTCGACGGCGTTCATAAGTGCGTTTCGTATACCGCCTTCTTCAAGCATGTGTAACCCTGAAATCGTGGTTCCACCGGGAGAGGTTACCATGTCTTTAAGTTCTCCTGGATGTTTCCCGCTATCCCTTGCAAGCTTGGCGGAGCCAAGAATAGTTTGAATAGTTAAAATATTGGAAACCTCCCGCGACAATCCAACCTTTACACCCGCATCAGACAATGCCTCTATAATCATAAAGATGTAGGCGGGACCACTACCGCTAAGCCCCGTAACAGCATCCATATGAATTTCCTCGATATTAACCGTTTGCCCAATAGCCTTGAAAATATGATGAGCAATCTTTATATCAAGTTTGGTCGAATACCCACCACCGCAAATAGCTGTAGCCCCTTCCTGAACCAGTGCTGGCGTATTTGGCATTGTCCGTATCACAGAAATTTTCTTTTTCCCCTGCACATCCAAAGTATCTTCGATAAGGTTTATTGAAATACCGGCCGCTACTGAAATTATAGTTTTATTACTATCCACAAGGTCAGAGAAAGACTCTAATACCTTTTTAATTGCTTGAGGTTTAACCGCTAAAACTAATATGTCACTTTTTCGAACTAATTCACGATTATCACCAGTTGTCTTAACCTTATATTCCCTACTTAAATATTCCAAACGATCAGAGATTAAATCGGAAACAAAAATATCTTTCGAACCAACAAATGATGAGGCTAAAAGTCCTTTGACCAAAGCTTCCGCCATATTTCCGCCACCGATAAAACCTAATTTTTTATTAGTCAACACGATAATAATCTCCTGAGGGTTTTAAATTTAAAACCTTCCTCATATGACCAACGGTTTTTCGCACAACTCGCTCATTATGAGACAAATAACCGTATCATTCAACCTACGGTTCGTTTCCCCAGAGAGGATCTTGGGCCAAACAATCCTGTGCCTACACGCACCAAAGTTGCACCCTCTTCTATAGCTACTTCATAATCATTAGACATACCCATTGATAATTCGTCCAAATAAATTCTAGGAATATTTAGACTAGAGCAAGTGTCGCGCAACTCTCGCAAACGAGCATAATACGGTCGAGAAGTTTCTGGATTACGATCAAATGGAGGGATAGTCATCAATCCACTAATCTTCACACCTTCAAGTTTGGCAAATTTCCGGATCTCTCTGGGCAGGTCAAGGGGATCAATACCAAGCTTCGATTTCTCACCGGATATATTGACCTGTAAGAGAATGGGCATGCATGATCCAATTTTCTGGGCCTTTTTATGAATTGCCTCAGCTAGAGCCAAGCTGTCTACCGAATGAATTAAATCGAACAAATCAAAAATAAACTTAACTTTATTTTTTTGTAAACGCCCAATGAAATGCCATTCAAGTCCATTCTTCCGACCGAAGGCTTCTATTTTGCCACTCGCCTCCTGAACCTTATTTTCTCCTAATAGGGTCATGCCTGCCTGAATCCCCTTAGCAACGGTCGCATCACTTTGTTCTTTAGTTACCGCTAAGAGTCTTACATCTGAAGGATCGCGCCCAGCTCGTTTTGCCGCCTCTATAATACATCGCTTTACCTGTACTAAGTTTTCAGAAATCAAGAAAAGTTCCTGGCAGTAAAGAGTATCTAAAAATAAGTTTTTACCTCTAGACCTGAAAATGAAAAGTCTGATAATGAGTTTTGTAGGTTTGCAACTAGATCTCCAAGTCTAATGAAAATTGTAGTTATTTTGCAACTCTCATTAATCATAAAGTTTATATTAGGGATATCTTAATTAAATCGCTAAATTTACAAAAAAAACCCCGGCCCTAGGGCCGGGGTGCGATATATCTGAGTTTAAGTTAGACTGCCGTTTACATCATACCTGGCATTCCACCCATTCCACCCATTCCACCCATACCGCCCATTCCACCACCTGGAGGACCACCATGATCATGACTATCCTTTTCTTCAGGAACATCGGTAATCATGGCCTCTGTGGTCAGGAGCAGACCGGAAATACTTGCCGCATTTTGTAATGCGGTGCGACACACCTTAGCAGGATCAATGATCCCGGCTTTGATCATATCAACATAAGTACCATTTTTTGCATCATAACCCACATCACCTTTAAGGGTTTTTACATGCTCGACGATAACGGTACCTTCTTCACCCGCATTCTTGGCAATTTGACGCATCGGCTCTTCAATAGACCTTCTTATAATCTTTACACCGAGAAGAAAATCATGTTCGCCCTTTATCTTATCTAAAACATGAGCAGCTCTCAGGAGAGCTACACCACCACCTGGAATAATACCTTCCTCAACCGCTGCACGAGTAGCATGCAGGGCATCTTCCACACGAGCTTTCTTCTCCTTCATCTCAGTTTCAGTAGCTGCCCCAACTTTAATAATAGCAACACCGCCGACTAGTTTTGCGAGTCTTTCCTGCAATTTTTCGCGGTCGTAATCGGAGGTAGTCTCATCGATTTGGTTACGAATCTGTTTTACTCTGCCTTGAATATCAGAAGCTTTACCTTTGCCATCGATGATGACGGTATTTTCCTTGTCAATAGTGATTCGCTTAGCAGTACCTAGGTCTTTGAGGTCAACATTCTCTAACTTAACACCAATGTCTTCCGTTATAACCGTGCCGCCAGTTAGAATCGCAATATCATTTAGCATTTCTTTTCTACGGTCACCAAAACCAGGCGCTTTAATCGCGCACACATTCAAAGTACCTCTTAGTTTATTGACAACTAGAGTAGCCAACGCTTCACCATCAACATCTTCGGCAAGAATAACCAGTGGCTTACCGCCCTTAGCAATTTTCTCTAATAAGGGAAGCATCTCCTTCATATTAGAAATTTTCTTTTCGTGAAGCAAAATATGTGCGTCTTCTAAAACAGCTTCCATACGTTCTGCATCGGTTACGAAATAAGGAGAAAGATAACCACGGTCAAACTGCATACCCTCTACAATTTCTAGAGACGTATCCATACTTTTTGCCTCTTCAACTGTGATAACTCCATCTTTTCCTACTTTATCCATTGCCTCAGAAATAATTTCACCGATCGCAATATCATGGTTAGCAGAGATAGTACCGATCTGGGCTATTTCTTTTTTGTTTTTAGTTGGTTTAGAAATTTTTTGAATTTCCGGGGTGAGTGCGGCAACAGCTGCTTCGATACCCCGCTTGATATCCATAGGATTTGCACCAGCTGTAACGTTTTTCATGCCTTCTCGGAAAATAGCCTGAGCTAGAACAGTTGCTGTGGTTGTGCCGTCACCTGCATTATCACTAGTTTTACTAGCAACCTCATTAACCATTTGTGCACCCATATTTTCAAACGGACATGCCAATTCAATTTCTTTAGCTACAGTCACGCCGTCTTTAGTAATAGTTGGTGAGCCAAATTTTTTGTCGATAATAACATTACGACCTTTAGGTCCTAAAGTTAGCTTAACCGTGTCAGCGAGTTGATTGACTCCAGACATGATTTTATGTCTTGCTTGTTCGTCGTAAGTGATTTGTTTAGCCATTGACGCAATACTCCTTTTATTAAGTGAAAATAGATATGTTCAAAAATTTATTTATTAAATCGATGTTTGAAAAGACTATTTTTCGATTATGCCGAGAACATCGTCTTCTCTCATTAGAAGGTAATCTTCTCCGTCGACTTTAATTTCCGTTCCGCCATACTTGCTATAGAGAACTTTATCGCCTACCTTAATTTCTAACTTAATGGGTTTCCCGTCATCGCCAATTTTGCCTTTGCCAACAGCTTTTACTCTACCTTCAATTGGCTTTTCTTTGGCAGAGTCAGGAATAATAATTCCGCCCTTTTGTACTTGTTTTTCTAAAATTGGTTGAACCATAATGCGGTCTTGCAACGGTCTGATATTCATTCGCTACTCCTTGGTAAATAATGATAAACTATGTTAATAACAATAATTCTTGGTCTTCTTAAACTAAAAATAGAAACAAATAACTCCATAAGTCATTATAAAAAAATGACTTATATTAATTTTTAGAGTTTGAAAACGGTATGTTGCATATATTAGCACTCCTCGCTAAAGAGTGCTAATAATATAATATAATCGAAATTCTCAAAAGCAAGGTCACCACATTAAAAATATTACAAAATTATGAAAAAAAAATCGATTCGCAGCCTAGAAATCTTTAAAAATTCGCATCCAGATAGAGATTACGAGATAGAAATGGAGTGCCCAGAATTCACCTGCCTATGCCCAAAAACTGGGCAACCCGATTTTGCAGAACTGGAAATCCGCTATATCCCAGATAAAGTGTGCATAGAATTAAAATCATTGAAGCTGTACCTTTGGTCTTTTCGAAATGAGGGCGTGTTTCACGAAAAAGTGATCAATGATATTCTTGACGACTTGGTAAAAATATCTTCGCCACGTTGGATGGAAGTAATTGGGACCTTTAATGTACGTGGAGGAATTCACACGACTGTCAGTGCAAGCTATGAAGCCTTAAAAAAAAATAAGACTAAAAAGAAGAAATAGATAGCACCAAAATAAAACTAAATAACAAAGTTTATTAACTTCAAATCAGGAAATAAAAAGTTTCTAATACGGACTGGTGAATGCAATCAATGCGGGGAATGTTGTAAAACAGCAAATATCACTGCAGTTAGAGACATAACTCTCAGTCAACATAAAAACATAAAAGAACTAGAGCTTTATCTGAGTTATCGAGGTATTCGTCTAGTCGGTGAGAATATTGCTCGCAACCAACTGCTTTATTCGATCGATATTCCTTGCCAACAACTCGGATCTCAAAATGAATGTAAAATACACCGCAACTCAGAAGCAAAACCACTGCTATGCCACCTTTATCCTATCGAATCCGATGATAGCGGAGAATGTAGCTACCAATTTCAACCTTCTCCATGATTAAGTAATTAGAGTTCAAAATTAATCGAACTATGCAAGGGTGCTAGTCTTTTCAAATGAATAACAACAATACAACGATAAAAAAGCGTTTTGTAGATAACAATAATGGAACTATTACAGATTCATTTACAGGGTTAATGTGGCAAGAAGGGTATGCCTATAGGGAAACAGGCAACTATATTAGCTGGTACGATGCCAATAACTATGTTGAAAAATTAAACAAACAAAAACTTGGAGAATATTGCGACTGGCGGCTTCCAAATAAACTTGAAATCCAAAGCCTTTATGAAGTAGTACACCCGTTTCTATCACGTGGGAAAACTTTTATCTTACATATCGACCCAGTTTTTGAGTTTGGATATGGAAGTTGTTTTTGGACTAGTCGAGCTAAGCTTTCGGCCGCCCTTGGGTTTGAATTTGATGCTGGCGATACTCACTGGTATCCTCAAGGTAGTGCCTCCGGGACAGTACGGGCAGTTAGGCTTAATAGCGACCCATCAATCCTAATAGAAACCCGATGGATAGAACAGTTTAAGGATATTCCTGAAAAGTGAATACGAAAAGTGAAGTAGACAACGAAGAGCGTTTTCGAAAAGAGAAAGCCAAGGGAAGAAAGTTACGCCAGTCACAATGGTGGAAAGAAAAAATCTCTAAAGGGGTTTGTCATTATTGTGCTGGAGAATTTCTTCCAGAACATTTGACGATGGACCACATAGTACCCATAGCTCGAGAAGGAAAAAGTACCAAGGGTAATGTAGTCCCATCCTGTAAAAAGTGTAACACAACTAAAAAATACTACACTTCTGCCGAAATTATCATGCGAGAAAAAATGGGCGCAAAAATAAAATTTTAAAATTAACCAACGAACTTATAATCACTAAAATCGAATCTTCTAAATAGCTATTAAGTTTAATTTAAATTTATTTAAACATCCTATTCCTAGTTAAACTTTTAATAATTCCACAAAGTAGGTAGTAACTATAAAATCTATTTCCACTACCTATTTCAACTTTTTAGGTTGTTGAAATAAAATATTTTGTTATGTTTTCTGGGTACTTTCTACGCGCCTGATATTTTTTGAGCTATTTTAAAATGCTTAGATCAATGTGCTGTGCTAAAGGAAATTACCAAAGTTACGCCAACCACAATGAAGAATAATCCAGCGATCGCTTGCCACTGGAGTGCTTGAGCGAAAAATACATAGCTTAAGAAAGCTACTAGAAAAACACCCAAACCAGCCCAAGTCGCATAAACGATAGCTATGGGAATTGTTTTTATGGCAAATGTAAGAAAATAAAGTGATATTAGATAGCAGACTATTAACCCAGCACTGGGGGAAATTTTTGTAAAATTATTAGATAGTGGAAGCAACAAGGTGCCAGCAACTTCAAACACAATGGCACCAAATAGGTATAAATAAGACAATACATACCCACCCCTAAAAAATTTTTTATATTTTATTTTTAATAGCTAAAAAAATTTTCTTCATTCCCGATTAGCTATTATTATTTTAAGTAGGAATATTCGTGCCAGCAGGAGCAGCTTTAGGTTTAGGCAAAGCCAATGTTTTTTCTTGTTCAACCTTGTCTCTTTTTTCACACAAAAGAATAATATGGTAGCCTAACTTAGTTTTAATAGGTTCCGGTATAACGTGTTTTTCTGACTGTGTTATTGCGTCAATCAATTCAGAAGTGACTTTCCCTTCATTCTTCATTTCCAAAGTGCCGAATCTTGCCTCCGTTTTAATACTCATCCCTTTATAGACCCAATCCAAATCACCCCCAAGAACCTTGCTTGAGCACGTGCTATATTTTTTAGCGATACGGATAAAGTATTTTTCTAACTTTGCTTGGTCATGGAAAGGCTTATCAGGATCATCAATTGGTTCAGAGGCTAATTCCTTTTGAAATTCGATAAGAGCCTGACGAAAGATATTAGCAGATTCGAGAGTAGAAACTCTAATATGTCGTGCACTGTATTCTTGAGGCTTATCAGTTTTCTTTACCAGTTTTTTAGGGACAAAAGCTTTCCTTATTTTAGGTTTGGGTTTGGGTTTGATTTCGGCTTCCGCCTCGGCTTTAGGCTCTTTTGCAGTTTTATCCCGTTGATAAATTTCTTTTTCTGGTTCTTTCGGTTGTTCTGAATTAGACATAACGTTTTAATTATTTTCTATTCCTTAATTATTTTTATTATAGCAGCTTTATTTAAAGAGTGACTCAAGATAAAAAATCACCCCTTGATCTACATTACTTGAAATTACATGATTTGCGGAAGATTTGACTTCAGGTAATGCATTTTCCATGGCAATCGCATACCCTGCAACTTCAAACATATCTAAATCATTCAGATAGTCACCGAAAACCACCGTACTTGAGAGTGAAATACCTAGGTGCTGGGTCATTTTCTTTAACATTTTTCCTTTGTTTGCTTCTTGGTGAAAACTTTGCAACCAATGAAATTTTGGGTTGGAAACATCACGCGCAAAATAAATATTTAATTCATCTTCATATAAAGAGCTCAACTCAGCATAAACCGGCTCAAGAACCTCACCTGTATCAATTAAAAGAAACCCTGATATGCGCTCATGCTCAGAAAAAACAAAATCATCTATTTTATGCGCCCTTTGCTCAGAAGATATAGTGTCAATATACGACTGCGCTCCAAGATTATTGGCTTCTCTGTAGTAAACCAAATGCTGATCCCCATAGGTATAAATAAAAGGCTCTATATTATGAGTCTCAGCTATGGAAATCATTTTGTTAATAACATCTAAAGAGATAAAATCGGAAAAAAATAGATTCGCTCCAGTATGAAGTTCTGTTAGATACACCCCATTAAACAGAATAACAGGATGTTTAAGGTTGAGGCCTTTTAGCAGCGGATAAGCCGAATCGTAATTGCGTGCCGTTGCTATGGTAAAATTTAACCCTTTATCAATAAGTTGATTTAACCTTTTTACGGAATCTTCAGGTAGTTGCCCGTCTCCATCGAGGAGAGTACCATCCAGATCTGAAACATAGAGGAGTTTTCTGGGATCGGTCATGAAGTCCATTTTTTTAAAGACAAAGATTCATTTTAAAAGTGATTTACGTTATGTTGGGTTGCTTCGAAAAAATATCATTACGGGCATAGAGTTATCTAAATGAGCGTTTCCCACATTGCATTCATAATATTAGCTTGCATGTCGCAACTACTATGACAACCTCTTTGCAAGTATATTCTGACAATATGAACATTACTGAAAATAGCCAATTCATGTCAAGACAAGGTTCTCTAATCACGAGACTTCTAAAATTTTGTTTTATGCCGGCATTTTTTTTATTTTTCACATTTAGTTCTACACAGGCAAAGGCTTTTGAGTTTTCTGACTGGGATATACTTTTAAAAAAGCATGTCAAGCCTGGTTTAGTAGACGGTATATCGTTAAATACTGTTGTTTATGGAAAATTGAGGCTAGACCCCGTTTTCCATCGATTAGAAAATAACCTTAAATTATTTCCCCTTTCAAAGCTTAGAACAAATCAAGAAAAACTAGCGTTTTGGATAAACGTCTACAATATCTTCGCAGTAAAAATTGTTAGGGACAACTATCCATTGAAAAGCATTAAGGATGTCGGAGGATTGTTTAAATCCGTTTGGAAATTAAAGGTAGGGGCCGTTGACGATCGAAAATACTCTTTAGATGAGATAGAACATGGAATTCTACGTAAAAGGGGAGACCCTCGAATCCATACCGCTATTGTTTGCGCTTCTATAAGTTGCCCAGACCTTTCGATAGAGGCCTATAAACCAGAAACACTAGACGATCAACTTGATAGGCAGATGAGAAGGTTTTTGGCTAACCCGAATAAAGGTATGAGAATTAACGCTAATACAAAATCTCCGAAAATCTTCCTATCACCTATCTTTGACTGGTTTGCGGATGATTTTAAATCAAGTGGCGGAGTTCTTAAATTTATCAAGCCTTATGTTTTACCAAAATATAGGCACGCACTTGAAAACCCACAGCACCGTGTTTTATACATGGATTATAACTGGTCAATCAATGGGAGTTAAGACTAGCAAGTTTGCCTCTTCTCTATTTCTTGCGTAAAAGTAAATTTTTTTTTAGTCTGCGTGTTTCCGCAAAAACGTCGGGACGTCGAAGTTTATCGATGAATCAAGTGACTCTGGGTTTTCGTCCTTAATTTCATTTGCCAGACTTTTAAGATGACGATATCCACCATCTCCAACAGCCATAGGCAGTATTACATCTATGTTATCTGGATTTTTCTTTAAGGAAACCTGAGATGGTTTTTCGTTCTCAGTTTTTACTTCGAAGCCTGTTGCAATTACAGTAACTCGCATCTGCCCTTCCATGCTGTCACCATTAACGGTCCCAAAGATTATATTAGCATCATCGTGCGCTGTTTTAGTGATAAGTGTTGCAGCTTCATCCACCTCAGCAAGAGTCATATCGTCACCACCAGTAATATTGATAAGAATTTGTCGAGCACCATCGATATTAGTATCATCAAGAAGAGGACTGGAAATCGCTTTTTCAGCAGCTTCGATAGCTCTGTTTTCTCCTACTGCGCTCCCACTTCCCATAATTGCTTTGCCCATATTACCCATTATGGTTTTTACGTCTGCAAAATCTAAGTTGACCAATCCAGGAATGACAATTAAATCGGAAATGCTACCTACTGCTTGTTGTAAGACATCATCTACAATTCCAAACGCGTTGGTTAACGAAGTTTGCTTGCCAACAAAACTCAATAACTTTTGATTGGGAATTACTATTAAAGTGTCGATGGCGTTTTTTAGCTCCCTAATACCGGCTTCCGCTTGAATCATCCTTTTGTTACCTTCAAACGAAAATGGCTTTGTTACAACTCCAACGGTAAGCGCGCCCACTTCACGTGCAATACGCGCAATGATCGGAGCAGCGCCAGTCCCAGTTCCTCCACCCATTCCGGCGGTTATGAATACCATATCTGACCCATCGAGCATATTGCGAATGTGCTCTTCACTTTCCTCCGCTGCAAGCTGACCCGTTTCCGGCCTTGCTCCCGCCCCTAATCCACGCATTAAGCTGCCACCCAATTGAATTTGCTCCGTACATGGGGATGCCTCCAATGATTGGATATCCGTATTTGCTACGATAAACTCTACACCCATAGTATGGTTACTTACCATCGAGTTTACCGCATTCGTTCCTCCTCCGCCCACACCAATCACTTTGATGGAAGCAGAATATTCACTTTTTGGTTCAAACTCTATTAGATCCATTTTCTCCTCCTGATAAATTAAAAAAATTCTTCGGCCCAGTCTTTCATTCGACTAAAAATTTTATCAAATAAGTGACGACCTTCTAGCTCACGGGTTGTTCCTGCTTTGACGCTTTTCATACCATATTGAATCAGCCCTGTACTTGTTGCATACATTGGACTACCTACAACATCTGCTAATCCTCCCAGATTAGCGGGAATCCCCACACGAACTGGAAGTTGAAAAATTTCTTCGGCCAATTCCCCCATTCCTGGCAAACTTGCGGCCCCGCCTGTGAGAACAATTCCTGAAGAAACAATGTCACGAAATCCTGAAACGTTGATTTCATGGTTCAACATTTCAAACATTTCTCTTGCGCGTGCTTCCAAAATTTCACTCAAGATTTGTCGCGACACAGTACGAGTTTCCCGCCCCCCAACACTTGGAACCTCTATAGTTTCATCTTCTGCCACCAAGGAAGAAAGGGCGCACCCATACGCATGTTTTATTTTTTCTGCTTCTTGGTTTGGGGTACGCAATCCAATGGCTATATCGTTTGTCATTTGAGCACCAGCTATTGTCAGGACCAATGTATGCTTGATTGCTTCTTGATAGAAAATCGCTAAATCGGATGTGCCGCCTCCGATATCAATCATAGCGACCCCAAGTTCTTTTTCGTCAGAAGACAGTACCGATTCGCTTGAAGCTAACTGTTCCAGAACAATGTCCTGCACACTTAGCCCCGCTTTATTAACACACCTTACGATATTCTGAGCAGAGGTAACCGCAGCGGTGACAATATGCACCTTCGCTTCTAAGCGTATTCCTGACATACCTAGGGGAGTTTTGATTCCATCCTGACTATCTACAATATATTCCTGTGGTAGGACATGAATAACCTCTCTATCGAGAGGAATAGCAATCGCTTTTGCGGCATTTATTACTCGGTCAACATCCTTTTGAGTAATCTCTTTACCCTGAGCAGCAATAATGCCGTGACTATTCAAGCTATTGATATGACCACCGGCAATCCCAACAAATACTGAGTCGATTTCACACCCTGCCATTAATTCTGCTTCCTCAACTGCGTTTTTGATCGATTCCACTGTGCCATCGATGTTGACTACGACACCTTTACGTAAACCGCGTGAAGGGTATTGTCCCAACCCGATAATATCTACTTGGTTATCATGGTTAATTTCGCCAATGATGCAGCAGATTTTGGTAGTCCCGATATCAAGACCTACAACGTAATCATTTTTCTTGGACATACGTCCTCTCCCTTTCCAAGTTTATGTCTTTTTAGTTTTTTAGAACTCTCTTTTAACTTCTTTTCGATGTTTTACAACAATCTTGTTTTTAAAAGACAAATCGATATAGCTTA